>Ga0255771_1000805_pt1 | contig 35281 bp, 34 predicted proteins | sample 011ome_19_FD_179969 | JGI IMG/M metagenome (GOLD analysis project Ga0255771, IMG submission 179969) | Coastal salt marsh microbial communities from the Groves Creek Marsh, Skidaway Island, Georgia - 011510BT metaG (version 2) | ecosystem: Environmental > Aquatic > Marine > Intertidal zone > Salt...
ACCGGATACTTTTCATCAATCACCAATACCTATGACGCGGAAATCCTCGACTTTGTGCTGGGCCATCAGCCCGTGCTTCCCAGAGTGTTGAGCGCCGCGGAAGTAGCCGGCACGAATGAGCGGGGATGGATTGTCGGGCCCGGGGGCGGGGATAATGCAATTGCGGCATTAGGTCTTGACGCGCAAAGCGGGGACGTTGTGATGTCGCTTGGTACGAGTGGGACTGTCTTCGCGGTCACAGCAAAGCCCGCACATGACCCGTCTGGGACAGTTGCAGGCTTTGCTGATGCCGCGGGGGGTTTTCTCCCGCTGATCGCGACCTTGAATGCCTCTCGAGCTATCGATTCAGTTCGCCAACTCCTGGGGATGTCGTGGGATGACTTTTCTCTTGCTGTGAACAATTCCCTTCCTGGATCCGGTGGGCTGACGTTATTACCTTTCTTCGATGGCGAAAGAATGCCGAATCTGCCTGACGCTACAGGGCTTCTGGCGGGAATGACTCGAAGGAATTTGACTCCTGACAACATGGCTCGAGCGGCAGCAGAAGGTGTGATCTCAAACTTGTCCCGCGGTCTCGAGGCCATAAGTGAGCAGACAGAACCTTTCACTCGACTCATGCTTATTGGTGGGGGAGCTCAGAACGCTGGGGTTCAGCGGGTTGTGAGCGAGACCGTATCTCTTCCTGTCATCGTTCCTCATCCGGGGGAGTACGTGGCATATGGCGCTGCCAGACAAGCAGCTTGGGTGCTCACCGGTACAAGACCCAGATGGACCCCCTCGGCACAGACGCTCGATTCACCCGGAACCTCATCTCCTGCGAGAGACCAATTCGACGCCTTGTTGGCAAGCGACGCTCGCCGAGCGCTCTAGAAGCTGGGCGTTCTGCAACTAAGCAGGGGATCTCCAGCTCTTCCGTTTGGGCGGTCTACTCGGCAAGGCGAAGAAATTGGAGCTCTGAGCCGCCTCCTTCCACGAGAGGCCCTAAAACCTGGTTGAACGCTTTTCCTTCTTCCCCGCCGAGGTGATCGTCAAAAGCGCGCTGATCAAGGTACCGCTCAATGATGACGAAAGAGTGTGAGTCGTCGGAATCGGTGTAAATGTCGAAGAAGACATTTCCTGGTTCGCTTCGGACAACCTCTCCGTAAGCGCTAATGAGGCGGTGGACTTGAGCGCCCTTGCCGCTGAGAGCTTTGAAGGTCGCGATGAGGGTGATCGGTTCAGATTCGCCGGGCATGAGGTCTCCTGCGGATTCGAGCGAGTGGCTAGCGTCATCCTACAGACCCCCGACATAGGCGGCCTCAGGAAATCTGCAACGCTTTGGAGAGCGCTTGATGCATCACCGTGGTGTCCAAGGTTTGCCCTGTCCATAAACGAGCGTTCACCAGTGCTTGGTTCACGAGCATGCCAATCCCGTTCAGCGTCACGCAGCCTGCGGCAGCCGCTGCTTGTAGCCAGAGGGTCTCGGGCGGATTTGGTACGACATCCGCCACGATTACGTCCGGTCGAAGGCTCTCAACATCCACGTCGAGAGTTTCTTGATGATCGGGGTAGAAACCGAGCGAGGTTGCGTTGATGGCCAGCGTACTGTCGTCAGGCACAGAAAACTGAGGTGTCCACGCCAAGAAAGAGCAGTCGGCGTCAGTCTGGGAATTCACATGGTCTGCTAGCTTTTCCCCCTTGGCGGGGGATCGGTTGACAATCACGATCGAGTGCGCCCCTGCCAACGCCAACTCGACGGCAATCGCCCGTGCTGCTCCACCTGCCCCAAAAATTACGGCTCGTGCTCCGAGAGGATCCGACACTGGCCGGAGAGCTTCAACAAAGCCTTGCCCATCTGTGTTCTCTCCGATGAGCCGGCCTTCGTTGATAATCACGGTGTTGACCGCTCCGATCAGCGTTGCACTTGGGGAAAGTTCGTCGAGATGGTCGATGATGCGCTCTTTGTGTGGCAAGGAGCAATTGAAACCAAGCCAACCCATTGCGATGGCTCCGGAAACAGCGTCTGCGAGCCTCTCTGGAGCGACTTCGCAGTTGATGTAACGGATGTCGAGATTGCGTGCTGCGTACCCTGCTTCCATCACTGCAACAGTCGGGTTGTCAGCCGCAGGAGAAGAGAACGAACCTGTGATTTTAGGGAGGAAGCTCATCATCACCACAGTGTATCCGCGGAGGAAATCATCACGGGTGGCGGCAGTTGAGTTAAGGAGCGCTTGCCATCGTGTGGAGCATGAGCTCGCGGCGTTCAGCGAGTAGCGCAACATTCTCGTCTTGTGGGACCGTTACAAAGGTGTGTTCTGGCTTGCTCTCGTTGGTAGTTTTCCCCGCCCCGAGCATCGCGGCACCTACCACGGCAGCGTCAGCTCCCTCAATGTTTGCTAGCGGTCGGTTGGTGCAGTCAGCAAGAAGCTGGCGAAAAGTCGGGTCGGCTGAACCGCCTCCAATCAAGGGCAGGGTTTCAGGAATTTCCCCACCCGCGGTGGTGACCGCTTGAAGCGCGAGAGCCACGGCATGGGCAACGCCTTCGAGTGCGCTTCTCAGCATCATTTTCCTCGTTGTTCCCAGAGAGATGTTGTGCCACGAGCCGCGGAGGCTTGGATCCATAAACGGAGTCCGCTCTCCCGAAAGGTAGGGAACAAAGATCGGATCCTCGCGGCTCACTCCTTCGCTCAGTGCCTGATGCGCTTCATCAAACGAGCCGCCCAATAGAGCCAGGGTGGGTTCAAGCGCCAGGCCAGCATTTTGTACCGCGCCAATTCGGTACCAGCCGGAGCCCGGCGCCCCGGCTGTGGCAAAGGTATGAGTTGCCAGAGAAGTGTCGAGGGTGGGGGTGCGCATGACAGCAACAACTTGGGCCCCGCTGCCCACCGCAATAAAGCCACCTCCGGGCTTAAGGCCTAAGCCCGCAATCGCGCAGGAAGTATCGGCTCCACCGAACACACATGGGAGCGTCACTCCAGACACGTTGATTAACCCCGCGCTCTGGTGCGAGGAGTAGATATCCGGGAGCACAGAGGGATTTACGGTCGACCACGCAACCGGTGTGTCAGACCAGGTGCCCGAAGCGACATCGCTCAAGAGAGTGCCGGACGCATCACTGGGCTCGGTTCCTATCGTTCCGCCTAGCGCGGCTCGCAGCCAGTCTTTGGGTTGGAGTATGTGATGGGCACGAGCTAGCACTTGAGGTTCGTTCTTCGCCAGCCACGCCAGCGTTGTAGCGGCGAAACCCGCAACGGCCGCAGATCCGAGCCGCGCCATTACCTCAGGCCCTAGGTCGTCATTCATTCGTGCCGCTTCTGCCGAAGACCGAGTGTCGGCCCAGAGAATCGCGGGTCGTAGAGGCGTGAGAGATGCATCGGTCACCACCACGCCGTGCATCTGACCGGAAAAGCCGGCCACCTCCGGGTGTTGAGGAGAATCTCGTATCGCGTCCTCGGCGGCTTCGTGTGCGGCTCGCAACCAATCCTCGGGGTCACTTTCAGCCCAGCCGGGGAACGGAGAACGAACCGCGTATGGTCTGCTCGCGCGAGACAGGAGAGCTCCTTCAGGGGACACAACTGCCGCTTTGAGAGAGCCCGTCCCGAGGTCGATTCCTAAAGACGCCACAGGCAGTACCCTATCTCGACAAAACCGGGACCTGAATGCGTTGGCTGACGATCTGCGCCTGTCTTGTTAAACCACAAGGTGAGGAAGGACCCTTCCCCGCCGAGGGAAGATAACGATTCGATTTCGGCCCGTACTACCCGACATTTGGGTGATTGAGTTCGAGATAGTGTCAAAGGGCTCAGGAACTCCTGGGAAAACAACAAACGAAAGGTATCTCAGAAGATGAGAACTTCGATTACTAGCAGGTTCAAAAAGAGCCGCTTCGTATCGGGTCTTGCAGCCGCGGGTGTGGCTGCTCTGATTCTCTCGGGCTGTAGCACCGCTGCAACCGAGGCACCGGCGGCCTCTGAAGGGTCAGAAGAAGCAGCAGTCGAAACGACTGTTGCCGTCTCGCTGATTCTTAAGAACCTCACTAACCCCTTCTTCGTCGCAATGGAGCAGGGCGCAAAGGCCACCGCAGCCGAGCTGGGTGTTGACCTGACCGTTGGTGCCGCCAAGGAAGAGGGCGACGACCAGGGCCAGATTGACCTCATCGAAGCTGCAATCGCTCAGGGTCAGGATGGAATCCTGATTACGCCCATGTCGACCAACGTCAATGGTGCGATTACCAAGGCTCGCGAAGCTGGTCTGTTCGTCATCGCGCTGGACTCTCCTACTGAGCCTGCCGACATCGTCAGCTCAACCTTCGCGACGGACAACTGTCTCGCAGGTGAAGCAATTGGTCAGTGGGCCGCAAGCAAGCTCAACGGCGAGAAGGCCGTTATTGCTCAGCTCGTGATCTTCGATGACCGCGTTGTGCCCGTGGACTTCTGCCGCGCCAACGGATTCCTCATGGGAATGGGAATTGACGTTCCTGTCCTCGAGGAGATGGACAGTGCCGCTACCTCTGGTAGCTACACGACTGGTGCCGGCGGCGACTACGAAATCGCATGTCTCGAAGCAACCGGAGCTAACGAAGAAGGTGGACGCGCCGGTATGGAGCGTTGCCTCGCAGCGAACCCGGACATCAACGTGGTGTACACCATCAATGAGCCCACCGCATTCGGCGCTAACGTCGCGCTCGAGGCAGCTGGCAAGGTAATCGGTGAGGACGTCTACGTCGTCTCCGTCGATGGTGGCCTTGCTGGTGTTGAGGCAGTCAAGAGTGGCCAGATTCAGGCCACTTCTCAGCAGTACCCGCTGAGAATGGCTGCCTTTGGTGTTCAGGCGATCTTCGACATCGCTAATGGTGGCGAGCCACCTGCTAACACCTCTGCAAACGGGCAGTTCTTCGACACGGGCGTTGCCCTGTGTACCGATGACCCACAGGATGCAGTTGTTGCGGCTTCTCAGGAGACCGCTGATTACTGCATCGAAAACGCCTGGGGATAATCCCTTACTAAGGGCGTAAGAGAGTTGGTGGGGGACCAGTCCATGGTCCCCCACCATCATCTCGTTTGGTAAGTCCCGTGCCAGTCGCGGTGCGGAAGTGACCACGTGCTGTGGTCTATTGTTAGATGAAGTTCAGCTTTCCAAGGGAGTAAACAGAGTGAGCGAAAAGTCTTCGAGCAAGAGTGGCGCCGCCAAAGAATTTGAGTTGGAAATGACCCCCCTGCGTCGGGTCCAGATGACTCTTCACCGCTATCCATGGCTCAGTTCGCTGCTGGTTCTTCTTGCCGTCGTGGTGGCGTTCGGCACAGTCAACGAACGGTTCCTCCTTCCCTCAACAATTTCGCTGATGGTGCAGCAAACGGTGATTGTGGGAAGCTTGGCGATCGCGCAAGCTCTCATAATTTTGACCGCGGGCATCGACCTGTCGATCGGGTCAATCATGATTTTTGGTCAAATGCTGATGGCCAACCTGGCCGTGTTTGTTGTCGCATCAAATGTTCTTCCGATTGCGGGGCAGAACCCGTATCTCGCCATGGTTCTGGGTGTTCTGGCAGCGACAGCTGCGGGCGCGGTTAATGGGTTTTTGATTGTTCGGTTTGGCTTGCCTCCGTTCATCGTCACGCTCGGAACGTGGAGCGTTTTCATGGGCCTCACGCTTATTTTCTTCAAGGCTCGTACTATCCAGGGTCCAGAAATGCCCGAAGTAATGCTGACGCTCGGGGAGGGGTTCTCAGTGGGGCCTTTCTTCGTGACCTATGGACTGTTGGTCATGTTCGCGATGTACTTCGTGGTGGCGTGGTCATTGAGAAATACGGCGTGGGGCAAGCACGTCTACGCGGTAGGCGACGACCCTAATGCGGCAACGCTCTCCGGTATCAACACGAACAAGGTTCTCTTTAGCGTCTATTTGGTCGCTGGATTAATCATGGGAATCACGGCCATCATCACCATTGGTCGCGTGGGGTCCGCATCTCCTAACGTTGACCCGATGCTCAACCTTCAGTCCATTACCGCTGTTGTGATTGGCGGTATCTCTCTCTTCGGTGGCCGTGGGGCCGTCGTGGGAGCACTCATTGGGTCGCTCATTGTTGTTGCTGTGGAAATGGGTTTGTCGCTCGCGGGCGTTGACCAGGCTTACAGAACAGCTTCTATCGGAGTCTTAGTCATCATTGCGGTCGGAATCGATCAGTGGATTAGAAAGGTGAAAGTATGACGGAGCCCATTGTCAAGGCGCGTGGCCTCGTTAAGCGCTTCGGTAGCGTCACCGCGCTAAATGGAACAGACTTTGACCTGTTCCCCGGGGAAGTGCTAGCGGTTATCGGCGACAATGGTGCCGGTAAATCCAGCCTCATCAAATGTTTTGCTGGTGCACACACTCCCGATGAAGGTCAAATGTGGGTGAACGGCGAAGAAGTCGTTTTCCACAGCACTCAGGACGCCAGACGGCATGGTGTTGAAACGGTGTTTCAGACTCTCGCTGTTGCCCCAGCACTTGACATTGCGTCAAACCTCTTTTTGGGCAGAGAAGAGCGCAAAAAGAGCTTCATGGGAACCGTTTTTCGTCAGCTCGACAAGAAGGGGATGCGCCGGAAAGCAGCGGAGCACCTGGAGAGCTTGGGAATTAGCACGCTTCAAGACATCACTCAGGCCGTGGAGACGCTCTCCGGTGGTCAGCGCCAAGCTGTCTCGGTGGCTCGTGCCGCGGCGTTTGGAAGCCAGGTCATCATTCTTGACGAGCCAACTGCTGCTCTGGGAGTGCGAGAATCGGCGAAAGTCCTTGACTTGATCAAGGACCTCAAGGATCGCGGTCTGACAGTGGTGTTGATTTCTCACAACATGCCACAGGTGTATGAGGTGGCCGATAGAATCCACGTCCAGAGGCTTGGAAAGCGGGCTGCCGTGGTCACACCCAAGTCCGCGTCGATGAATGACTCGGTGGGTCTGATGACCGGTGCGATCGATCTTCCGGATACCGAACAGCAGCTGTCACCCGTTTAAGTAGAGTGCAACCTCGGTGCACTGAGAACTTCTAGGGGTTCTCAGAGGTGTGTGCCTCGTTCTGGTGGATGCGATCGAGGAGCCCGCATCCAAGGGGGAGCTGGGGAATCAGGAGTGCTTGCAGAAGGTGGTACGCATCGGGCTTTCCCCGGGCAATTGTTGACGAGGGATTGCCTTTGGCGTCCAGTTGGTGATGCCAACTGCCGTGTTCTGTGTCCTCAAACATGGTTGCCAGATGAGTAGTCCATGCTGACACGTCACCCTGTGCGGTCTCGAGGAGGTTGCTCTGCTCAATCTGGGCGGCAGCGCTGATGGCTTCCGCAACCACCCACATCATCCGATCGCGCACAACCGGTTGGCCTTCCCAATCCACGGTGTAGACGAAACCCTCTGCGCCGTCAGCGGCCCAGCCCACCCGCTTGGCCGTGGTGTAAAGATTGGTCGCCGCCTCGGGTATCCAGTGCGCGTTGTCGATACCGCTGTGGTGCAACTCGAGAAGAAGACGTGACCACTCAAAAAGGTGACCAATGGTGACACCATAAGGCCGAAATTCATCGGCGGGGTTCTCTGCATTAAAGGCTGGGTTTGGCTCACCGATTGGAGTGAAATGCTCCGGCATCATCCACTCGAACACACGGGCCCGCTGATTCACCATGAAGTCGCTAATCCTGAGTGCGTGTGCCATAAGAGAGTCGTCTCTCATCGCAGTACTTGCGGCTATCAGTGCCTCCACGGCATGCATGTTTGCATTGGCGCCAAGATAGGGCTCTGCAACCGAGAAGTCTTGGTTGAACGAATTCGCAAAAATACCAAGGTCCTCTCGCCAAAAGTTGGTGAAGAGTGCGTCGAGTGCGCGGTCCAGAACCCGGTCAGCACCGGTGACCCCGATGACGTGAGCGGTCGAGGCAGCGAGAAGCACAAATGCGGTGTCGTAGGCGCTTTTTGTGCCATCTCCTGGGTCAGATGTAGGGACGCTCAGGAAGCCGCCGTGGGTCGCGTCAAAGAAGTCATGGGCCAGTGAGCTGATCCCGCGTGCGGCGAGAGAGGCGCAGTCGTCGAATCCCAGCTCAGCAGCGATAGAGAAGCTGAATGTCATCCGAGCCGTGATCATGAGTGACGGGGGAACCGAAGAATCGACGTCGCCTCGATTGTCGAGATGGCCAAATCCTGTGGTGGTCAGAGCCGACTGCTTCGCAAAATCGATAAGCCTCGTGACTCCGTCAAGCTTAAGTCCGTCGCCAGGAGATGCCATTGCACTCAGACCGTGCCTTTTTGAGCAATAAAGCAGCTATAGGGAGCGTTCTCTAGGCACTGGACTATGAGCAGGCAACTTTTCGCTTCCTCGTAAAAATCTGGTCGAGAGATGAGCTGGAATTCCAGGGGCTTGGGGTGATTTCGTGCTGCTACCTCCAGCACCCCCTGGTGGGTGGGAGTTGCATGGGAGCGGTCATCCGCCTCCATTCGCAGCAACGGCTTGTCAATGAACGAATCGAGGGGGAACACCCCAAACACTGCTTCGGCTGCCCGGACAATTCCGATTTCACCAAGATGGATAACCTGGGCCCCGGAACTCTTGCTCGGATAGTTCCTGTCGACCAGAGCAAGTTTCTCCCCGTGTCCCATTTCGTCCAGCGCTTTGAGTAGCGCTCCGGTCAACACTGGATCAATGTTCTTCAACATGCGCTCTCCTTATGGGTTAGCCAGACACGTCAGTCCTGGGTGCCTGACACTGCGGCTTGGTGCGATTGAGACTTCACGATAGCAAGCCCCGGTAGCGCTAGGCGCGCCAATAACTCGCTACCACGGCATAGGGATATCAGTAATCGGAACCGCATCATCAGGGATGGCGGGCAGGGGAATAACTCCAGCCCGAATACAGAGCCACCGTAATTGAGAGGGGCTATCGGGTTTGCACCGCCAGGTCCGCATCACACCGGTTCCAACTTGAACGACAGTCCCAGGGTGGACATCGATGACCTCGTCGTCAAGGCCCATCTGCCCTTCGCCTTCGAGAAACAGGTATACCTCGTCGATTTCCGAGTGGCTGTGCCAGTAACCAGCTTGCTCGCCCGGTTCAAATGCCGTGGCGGAGATACCAATAACGTCTCCGTCGAGCTCATGGTCAACGACACGCCTGCCTGTTCGAGTGGTGGCGGGTACAAATCCCCCAAAGTGATCACGCCAAGAATCCAGGGGCCCAATGTTGGTCATGCTGTAGTTGCTCATGGCCCCCGAGCGTAGTAGCTCAGTGGTTCGTTGGCTTAACTGGTCTTTCCGTGCCCACCAAATCCGAGGCACCAATCGATACCTTGTTTCTCGGTGCGCACGCCGAGATGCTTCGTCCCCGAATACACTGGGGCGATGGCTGAGGAGAACGACAAGCGCGTCCGAGCCTGGCGCATCGTGGGATGGGTTGTGGCTCTGCTCGCAGTTGTCATTGTGGCCGGACCCCAAATAATTGACCTTCTCGGCGAGTAGTTACCTCTCCGAGCACGCCACTTCGTTACTCTCCAAGCAGTGCTCAGTGGGTGCCATAGGAAAGGGAAGTCTTGATGACAAACTTTGTCGGCGCCGTGCTTAATGCGATTCGGGGCTTTCTTATTGGGCTTGCCGAGATTGTGCCGGGCGTGAGTGGTGGCACGATCGCCCTCATAGTCGGGGTGTATCGCGCTCTCATCCGCTCGGCAGCAAGCTTGGTACAGGTCGTGCTCTCTGGTGTTCGCTCTGGTCCTGCGGCGATGCGGGGGCCGTGGCGGCAGGTCTCCTGGCCCGTGGTTCTTCCTGTGGCTTTGGGCATGGTGACAGGAATCTTCCTCGGCGCCTGGTTTCTCGAGCCAGTGTTGGAGAACTATCCGATCCACACCCGGGCAGTCTTTGCGGGCCTCATACTCGCGTCATTGTGGGTGCCCATTCAGATGGTGGGGTCTGGGTGGTCTTGGCTCCTGGGGCTTGCGGCACTCGCAAGCTCCGCTCTGGTCTTTGTCGCTCTTGGTTTACCTGGAGCAACAGCGCCCAGCGATTCTCTCCTGTGGGTTGCCCCTGCAGCTGCCCTCGCCGTCTGCGCTTTGGTGCTTCCTGGTGTCTCCGGGTCATATCTCTTGTTGACATTAGGGATGTATGAACCGACGCTGTCCGCGGTGAACGACCGAGACTATGCCTACCTCGGAGTATTTGTTCTTGGTGCAATCTTCGGGCTCGGCGTTTTTGTGACAGCACTCCAATGGTTGTTGGCGAACCACTCGAGCATCACCCTTGCCATCATGACGGGGTTGATGGTGGGTTCTCTTCGAGCATTGTGGCCATGGCAGGGTGATGGAGGAGAGCTTCTCGCACCTGAGGGTGATGTGCTTGTTGTCGGAGGTTTAGCTCTGGGAGGGTTCCTCCTCGTTGTCCTGTTGATTGCGGCGGAGAGGGCGCTCCGGCGCTCTCAACCTGAGCGAGCTGGGCTCTAACCTCGAACTTATGAGCACAGCACAGTGGGCGCTCGTCACCGGCGCAAGTAGCGGGCTCGGGGTTGAATATGCCCGCAGTTTGGCTCGCTCGGGCCACAATCTTGTCCTGGTTGCTAGAAACCGTGACCGCCTCGAATCTCTCGCAGGTTCTATCGTTCAGGAGTTCTCGGTCAAGTGTGAGGTGCTTCTCGCCGATCTTCATAAATCTCGGGATGTCGCACGAGTCGCCAAGCGGCTGCGCGATAGCGCCCAACCCATTCGGGTGTTGATCAACAATGCCGGTTATGGAATTCCTGGACACCTGGATGAGAGTGATGCTTCTCTGGAGCGAGATCACCTCACCATCCACATCACCGCTCCGCTCGAGCTGACGAAGGCTGCTCTACCGGGAATGCTCGAGCGGGGTGAAGGCAGGGTCGTCTTTGTCTCCAGCGTTGCGGGCTACTTGGCGAGGGGTTCCTATTCAGCGCACAAGGCGTGGGGTTTGACTATGGCTCGATCTCTCAACGCCACCTACAAATCTCGAGGCGTTCATGTCAGCGCAGTGGCACCCGGTTTCACCAGGACGGAGTTTCACCAACGGATGAAGATGGATATCACCATGTTTCCGAGCTTCCTCTGGTTGCGCGCCCCCTACGTTGTGGAGCGCTCACTCAAGGCGGTTGAAGCAGGCCGAGCCGTCACGATTCCGAGTTTTCGATACAAATCACTCGTCGCGATCGCCGCTGTGCTTCCGAAGAAGTGGCACCAAGCCGGGGATTAGGCGGAAACGAGTTCAGCGTCGTCCTTGAGTGACGCTTTCCACGCGACGAGCTTCTGGACGGTGGGGCTAGTGTCCTTCGCTAGCTCTTCCATGGCGTCCTCGGGGACGTAATAGTTGATCGCGACAAAAGCGCGAACCGTTTCGGACGAGTCCTTCGCGAGCGTACGCAACACATCACAGGGCGTTGTCTGGTTGCGAGCGAGGCAACTGCGGACACCTTCGTCGGGGTCCTTCGCGAGCTTTTCATACACCGACAGCGGGGCGTGATACGAGAGCGCTGCGCTCTCTCGAATCTTGGGGTTCGGGTCTTCCGACATCGTGACGATGCGCTTCACCTTGGATTCCGTGATTTCAGGCGAGAGGAAAGATGCCACCGGGTCGTTGCCCAACCCTGCACTGCGAGCTTCGTCCAGCTGGGATTTCATGGCAGTGGTGTTGAATCTGATGCACGACATTTCCACAGAGTAACTCTCTCTGCTCCTGGTAGCGGGTATCTCGGCACGAGTGGCGCTGTGAAGTCCCTGATAATTCATTTTTCACTCTTACACTGAGCCCATGGTCGATGAGCAGGTCGCAAGCTCCAAGGTTTTCACCTTGGCCAACGTCGTCAGCGTTCTTCGGCTCATGGCGATCCCGGTTTTTCTCTGGTGGGTCATCGAGGACCGTCTACTTCCGGCGTTCATCCTTCTGGTCGTGGCCGTCCTGACCGACTTCGTTGACGGCATGATTGCGCGTCGCATGAACGAAATCACCAAGCTGGGGCAGTTCCTTGACCCTTTTGCCGACCGACTTTTCATTGCCGCGACCGTTATCGCTCTGGCTATCCAGGACGTTGTGCCGTGGTGGTTTGTCATTGCCGTGATGCTTCGTGATGCTCTCTTGGGGGTAGGCGGGCTGGTGATGGTGCGATTTGGCGCAGGGACACTCCCCGTTAAGTGGTGGGGAAAGGTCGCGACCTTTGGTTTGCTCTTTGTGCTTCCGCTGTTCCTCCTGAGTGTGATGGTCAGCGAGTACTTCTCTGAAAGCGTTGGGGGAGTGCTCATGCTGATTGCCTGGCCCATCGCTCTGGCAGCGGTGGTGCTCTACTGGGTCGTGGGTTTTTCCTATCTTTTTGATGCCGTGGCGATTGCACGGAGGGCGACTCGCGACAGGGTCATTTCTTGAGATAGGGTGAACTCGACCATTGAGGGAGTGGAATGAGCCAGACACCGACCGGCCCGGACAGCCCAGGGGCCCCCGACCCAACACAGAAGTTTGGTCCGGAGTTCCAGCAGAAGCTGCAGGGACTTGAGTCAGGTGTATCACTGGAAGAGCAGGAAATTATCGCCGCCCTTCCCGCCGAGTCGGCATTGCTGATTGTGCGCAAAGGCCCGAACGTAGGAGCCAGGTTTCTTCTCGACCAAGACTCCACGGTCGCGGGTCGGCATCCTGAGGCTGACATCTTTCTTGATGATGTGACGGTCTCCAGGCGCCACGCAGAATTTGTCCGACACGGTAGCTCCTTCGAGGTTAAAGACATGGGATCGCTCAATGGGACCTACTTCGATGGTGTCCTCGTTGACCAGGCCCTGCTCCACGATGGTGCCGAGGTTCAGGTCGGAAAGTTTCGAATGACTTTCTACGCGTCGCGTTCGCACCGAGACGCTGGAGAATCCGCCTCATGAGCGCGAACGTAGCGAGGCGACCTGCGTCCGAAAGCAGCAGACCCCAGCTTCTCTCCATCGGCCAAGTCTTGGCAAAACTCACTCCCGAGTTCTCCGACCTCTCTCCTTCTAAGCTCCGCTTTCTCGAGGATCGGGAATTGGTTTCTCCCGGTCGCACCCCCGCTGGTTACCGGACGTATTCTTCTTCCGATGTTGATCGTCTTCGTTTTGTGTTGACTGTGCAGCGCGATCATTACCTTCCCTTGCGGGTCATCAAGCAGTACCTCGATGAACTAGACGAGGGGAAGAGCCCTGTTCTTCCTCATGCTGGCCCTGTGACGGGAAGCGTGAAGGTCATTGATTCTCAGCGGTTGACCAAGCAGGAGCTGTTGGAGCAAACCGGTGCGCTCGCCAGTGTCTTGGAGGGAGCTATTACAGCTGGACTCATTGAACCGAAGCGAATCTACTCGGAACACGATGCTGTGGTGTTGAAGTCCATTGTGGATGCGTCGAAGTTTGGGCTGGAGCCTCGCCACCTTCGCGGGATGCGTCTGGCAGTCGATCGCGAGGTCGGCCTCGTGTCTCAGGCGGTTAGTGCGTCTCGAAGTGCGAGCAAAAAAATGTCAAAAGATGAGTTCCGCGATAAAGGCCGCGAGCTCTCTGACATTCTCAGCACTCTGCGGCAGGTCCTCACGAGGGACGCCATCAACAAGCTAGAGTCATAGAATCCTCCTTGGCGACACGCCAGAGGGTGAGCGTGGCTTCTTAGCCATGAGAATTGCCGATTGCGGGTATCGTAAGCGGGCACCCCTAAGGGTCAAGTTGAAGATTAAGGTTAGGTGAGAGATGGCTTCCTCAGACAACACCACTGAGCAGTACGCCAAGGATTTACTGTTCACCGACGGCCTGCCGATTATTGAAGAAGAGCAGGGATACCGCGGGCAGATTGCCGCGAGCGCTGCCGGTATTACGTATCGCCAGCTGGACTACTGGGCTCGCACCGGGTTGGTGGAACCCACCGTGCAGAGCGCTCACGGCTCCGGATCACAGCGTCTCTATGGTTTTCGCGACATTCTGGTGTTGAAGCTGGTGAAGCGACTTCTCGACACAGGAATCTCCCTTCAGCAAATTCGTGTCGCGGTCGAGCAGCTTCGGGCAGCAGGCATCACCGGCTTGGCGGAAACGACGCTGATGTCCGATGGAGCTAGCGTCTATCTCTGCACCTCCAACGACGAGGTCATCGACCTGGTGAGCCGCGGACAGGGTGTCTTCGGTATTGCAGTGGGCAAAGTCCTGCGCGAGGTTGAGTCGTCTCTCGTCTCAGTGGAAGCCACAAACGCGGGGATTGACCCTCGTGATGAGCTTGCGGCCCGCCGCAATCAGCGCGCTAGCTAGGCGGACTCGGGTGTCGCCAGTTGTACTGAGCGAATAACTCTGTCCAAAATCAGGTCGAAGTTCAGGGCCATCTCTTCCGCGCTTTCGCCCGGCCAGACGTGGAGAGGGCTGGCAGCGCCCTGTGCCTGCTGAAGAGCTGCTCTTTCGGGCAATTCGGGTTGCAGGACCAGAGCTCCAAACATCTGCTTCAGCTCGTCGATGCGGTACTGGTGTTCGATCGATTGTGGGCGCACCCTGTTCACAATGACTCCGAGGGGCTGCAGCCGAGGTGACACACCACGCCTGAGCTCATCAACTGCTCTAAATGCTCGCTGCGTCGCCGCGACAGAGAACAACCCTGGTTCCGTCACTACGGCTACGCGATCGCTCGCCGTCCACGCCATGCGGGTGAGGCCGTTAAGCGAGGGTGGGCAGTCAATCAGCACAATGTCGTAGTCATCCTCAACGGCAGCCAGTATCTCCTCCAGACGCCAAATCTCCCGCTTCGTGAGGCTGGGGGAGTCAAAGGCCATTGCGGAGGGAGACCCCAGGAGAACGTCGACTGTTCCCTTGTGGCTTCGGGTCCAGCCACTGGGAACAATGGCGTGCCTCACCTGGGAGGAGCGTGGAGAGGCGAGAAGGTGGGAAATGTTGAGATGGCGGCCGACAATGACATCCATGCCGGTGGAGGCATCCGATTGTGGGTCCATATCGACCACCAGAGTCCTGAGTCCCCTGGCGAAAGCTGCTGAGGCAAGCCCGAGAGTCACGGTGGTCTTTCCGACGCCACCTTTGAGTGAACTCAGACTAATTACGCGCATCGTGTCTAGCTTAGCCTTGGCTAGGCTTAGGGCTAAGGACGCCAGGCGGGGGAGTGTGCTGGCTGTCCAGAAAGGCACGATCGATGGTTAGCAAAATTCTTGTGGCGAATCGCGGTGAAATCGCCATTCGTGCTTTTCGGGCTGCCGTCGAACTGGGTCTCAAAACTGTTGCGGTATATCCCTTTGAGGACCGTTTTTCCCTCCATCGCATGAAAGCGGATGAGGCGTATCAGATTGGCGAACCTGGCCATCCCTTGCGCGCCTACCTCACCATTGACGAGATCATGCGGGTTGCGAAGCTCTCTGGTGCCGATGCCATTTACCCGGGATACGGGTTTCTGAGCGAGAACCCTGATTTGGCCAGAGCCTGTGAAGAGGCAGGGATAGTTTTTGTGGGCCCTCCTGCCTCTGTCTTGGAGATGGCAGGGAACAAGGTCACCGCCAAGGAGCACGCCATCAAGGCAGGCGTTCCTGTCTTGGCCTCCAGCGAAGCGACATCTGACCTGGATGTGCTTGTCGCCGCGGCCAAGGACATTGGCTTCCCGATTTTTGCGAAAGCTGTAGCTGGCGGTGGTGGCCGAGGTATGCGCAGGGTTGACACACCAGAAGACCTGAGGCCTGCTCTCGAGGCGGCCATGCGAGAGGCTGAGACAGCCTTTGGTGATGGCCGGATGTTTGTGGAACAGGCGGTGGTTCGACCACGCCATATCGAGGTCCAGATCATGGCAGACAAGCAGGGGACCACGCTGCACTTGTTTGAGCGTGATTGCTCGGTCCAGCGTCGCCACCAAAAAGTCATTGAGATTGCCCCGGCTCCGAACCTTGATGACTCGATTCGGCAGGCCATTCTTAGGGATGCCATTGCCTTCGCACAGTCGATTGGTTACGAGAATGCGGGCACCGTGGAGTTCCTCGTGGACACCGCAGGAGAACGAGCCGGGCAACACGTCTTCATTGAAATGAACCCCCGGATTCAGGTGGAGCACACCGTCACCGAAGAGGTCACGGATGTGGACCTCGTCCACACCCAAATCCGGGTTGCCTCCGGTGAATCCCTGGAGTCAATCGGGCTCTCGCAAGAGACCATTATGCTGCGCGGTTTTGCCATGCAGTGTCGCATTACGACCGAAGACCCGGGAGCAGACTTCCGACCCGACACCGGAAAAATAACGACCTATCGTTCTCCTGGCGGGGCAGGAATTCGACTGGACGGCGGAACGGTCAACCAGGGAGCCCAAATCTCTCCCTACTTCGATTCGATGTTGGCCAAGATGACCACGCGAGGGAGAACCTTCGACATAGCCGTCTCTCGAGCCAGGAGAGGTCTTGCAGAGTTCCGGATTCGAGGAGTCTCCACCAATATTTCTTTCCTCCAGGCAGTGGTCGATGATGAGGCCTTCCTCGCCGGTGATCTCTCCACTTCGTTCATCGATGAGCGGCCCCATCTTGTCCGATCGCGCTCGAGTAAAGACCGAGGCACCAAGCTTCTGACCTGGATTGCTGACGTGAGCGTTAACAAACCTCACGGAGACGCTCCCTTAGTCGTGGATCCGATCACCAAGTTGCCAGAAGTTGCCAAGAGCACGCCCCCCGCTGGATCAAAACAGCGTTTGATGGAGTTGGGTCCGGAAGGTTTCGCGAAAGATCTCCGAGCTTCTCGTGCGCTGGCAGTCACAGAGACGACGTTTCGTGATGCTCACCAATCGTTGCTTGCGACTAGGGTCCGCACCAAAGACCTCATCGAGGTCCTTCCCGCTGTGGCGGCGACAACTTCGCAGTTGTTCTCGATCGAAGCGTGGGGAGGGGCAACTTACGACGTTGCCCTGCGTTTCCTGGGTGAAGACCCCTGGGACCGCCTCCACGCATTGCGTGAAGGCTTGCCCAATGTGTGCATCCAGATGTTGTTGCGTGGCCGAAACACCGTGGGATATACCCCGTATCCAACTCAGGTAACGGACGCTTTTGTTCAAGAGGCAACAGCGGGCGGCGTCGATATCTTCCGTATCTTTGATGCCCTCAATGACGTCACCAATATGCGGCCCGCAATCGATGCTGTGCTCGATACCGGTACCGCGGTTGCGGAGGTGGGATTGTGCTACTCCGGGAACTTGCTAGACCCGGCAGAAGATTTGTACACCCTCGACTATTACCTACGTTTAGCCGAAGAGATGGTGGAGGCAGGGGCCCACATCCTGGCCATTAAAGACATGGCCGGCTTGTTGCGAGCAGAAGCCGCCTCCCGACTGGTGGCCGCCCTGAGGGAAAGATTCGACACTCCTGTTCACTTACACACCCATGACACGGCAGGCGGGCAACTCGCGACACTCTTGGCCGCGAGTGCCGCCGGAGTGGACGCTGTCGACGCTGCGAACGCGGCGATGGCAGGGACTACGAGCCAGCCGTCTCTGTCTTCTCTCGTCGCTGCCCTGGAGAACACTGAGCGCGACACCGGCCTGAGCCTGGGTGCAGTGTCTGCCCTTGAGCCCTATTGGGAAGCAGTACGGAAGACCTATCTTCCCTTTGAGTCGGGCCTTCCCGGGCCCACAGGGCGCGTTTACCACCACGAGATTCCGGGTGGGCAACTCTCCAATCTCCGACAGCAAGCGATCGCCTTGGGTCTTGCGGATCGTTTCGAAGACATCGAAGACTGGTATGCCCAAGCGAACCGAATGCTGGGTCGCCCCACCAAGGTCACACCCTCGAGCAAAGTGGTCGGAGACCTAGCACTTCACCTCGTGGCCATGGATGTTGACCCTGCAGATTTTGAAGCAAACCCTGGCGCTTATGACATACCAGACTCCGTTGTCGGCTTCATGGCGGGGGAGCTGGGTGACCTGCCGGGTGGATGGCCTGAGCCTTTCCGATCGAAGATTCTCGAGGGAAAGACCAGAAAGCCTACTCTCACCGATCTCACGGAGGAGCAAGAAGCTGCGCTTGCTGTGCCCGGCAGAGATCGACAAGACATGCTCAACTCCCTGCTGTTCCCTGGCCCTACAGCGGAGTATCGAGAAGTTCAAGAAGCATTCGGTGACGTTTCCGTCATCAAAACCCGTGACTACCTCTATGGGCTCCCACTCGGCGAAGAATCGGTCGTGGAGGTGGAGCCGGGTGTCAGTCTCTATGTGTCCCTGGAATCAATCTCAGAGCCTGATGACCGGGGTATACGGACAGTCGTTGCTGCGCTGAATGGCCAGATGCGACCGATCAGTATTCGTGACACGTCAATCGATGTTCAGGTGACTCACGCGGAAAAGGCTGATCCTCATAACCCCCGTCACGTTGCCGCCCCTTTCTCGGGAGTTGTCACGGTGTCTGCAGACGTGGGGGACGCTGTGGCCGAGGGTGACGTGGTGGCCACAATTGAAGCCATGAAAATGGAAGCAGGAATCAGCGCAGCTGTCTCAGGGGTCGTGGCCCGCTGGGCAATCCCTAAGACTCAGCAAGTGGAAGCGGGAGATCTCATTCTGGAGATCGCGGCTGACTAAAACCCATTTGGTGATGTCCTCCACCAGTTAGACTCGTTCTTCTCCGACATTAGTGAGACAAGGATCCACTCAATGGCCAAAAAAACAAACCCCACTCCTTCAGCAGAGGACCTGCCTGAGGTGGTGGAAGTTTCAGTGGATGCTGAGACCGTGGATGCGGGTGCTCCGGAGGTCGTTGGGGATGAGAGCATCACCCTCGCGGTCAAGTCCACAGGTGACGAGTTGTATCACCGTCGCGCTGAGGCGCGCGGGGAAGCTCCTGAGCCGGCAGCGATGCTGACTGACGATCGCCTGATCGATTCCTCTGGTCGGTACCGCGAAGTTCCCGAAGGGTTCTGGCAAAGATTCCTCTACGAAATCTCTTTTCACTCCATCAACGTGGGTGACTCCCGAGCCGTGCGTGAACGAAAAGCGTTGGATCGCCGGATTTCTCACCCCTTTGACCATGGATCTCGCTTTGTTCCAGTCCTCACTCGCAAGGGTGGAGTCGGCAAAACTACCGTCACCACTCTCTTGGGCATGGCTCTCGCCGAAGTGCGAGACGATCGCGTTCTTGGCATTGATGCGAATCCGGACCGGGGAACCCTCGCCGAACGTGTCGCGAGGTCCACCGGTGCCACAGTGCGTGATGTCGTAAATCTCGCCTCAGGTATTTCCTCCTTCACGGATTTCGCGGAGCTCGTCTCCAAGGACAAGACACGTTTCCATGTGTTGGCCTCTGACACTGACCCGCTGCTCTCCGAAGCGTTCGATGAGGACGATTACAACGTTGTTGCCGACCAGGCCGCTCGGTTCTACTCCATCGTCCTGACGGACTGCGGAACGGGTGTCGTCCACTCAGTGATGCGACCCACGTTGGAGCGCGCCGATGGACTCGTCGTGGTCTCGGGCGGAAGTGTGGATGAGGCGAGACTCGCCTCGGAGACACTCACCTGGTTGGAGGCTAACGGCTACGCAGAGCTCGTTCGCAGGGCTGTCGTGGCTTTGAACACGGCAACTCAGGGCACCAACGTCGTGAAGCTCGACGAAATTGAACAGCACTTTGTGTCTCGGGTGAGGGATGTTGTCCGTATTCCCTACGACCCCTACCTGGCTGCCGGTTCCATCGTTGACTGGTCTCGCTTGAGCCCCTACACGCGAGAGGCCGCGCGCGACTTGGCGGCGCTTGTTGTCGAGGGAATGGCTGAGGACTCCTCGGTCCGCTAATGGCCGAGCGTCCCATTCGGCTCTTTGGCGACCCTATTCTGACGAGCCCCACGGACCCCGTGGATCTTGTGTCTCCCCGTATTCAACAACTGGTTGCTGACCTCCTGGATACTGTCAAAATCCCGGGCAGGGCTGGAGTTGCTGCCAATCAGATTGGTGTGGGTCTCCGGGCCTTCAGCTACAACATCGATGGGGCAGTGGGTTATCTCCTGAATCCTCGATTGGTGAGAGTGTGGGGGGAGCCCGAGGATATGTCGGAAGGGTGCCTTTCGGTTCCCGGCTTCACCTACCCGCGCCAGCGCTACCCGCACGCGATAGCAGAAGGCTTCACCCTCGAGGGAGACCGCGTCGAGGTTGAAGGGGAAGGTCTCATGGCCCAGGCTCTTCAGCACGAGCTTGATCACCTCGAAGGAGTTCTCTACTTCCAGGGGCTTGCGCCGGAGCATAAGAAACACGCGTTGCAGGCCATTCGTGACTCTGAGTGGTTTGGAAGGGCATAGCTCTCGCGCGTTACCAGCCGGTGTGGAGCGCCTAGACTTATCGGCTGTGGATGCGCTCGGGTTAGACATTGGTGGAACGAAAATTGCGGGAGCCCGAGTCTCTCCAGACGGCGAGGTTCTCGCTCAGGCATCGCGCCCAACCACTCCTGATAATCCCGAGGGCATCTTGGACGCCCTGGCTGAGATTTTTCACGAGCTGGGGGGCAAGGAGACGCTTTCCGCAGTCGGTGTTGCCGTGGCGGCTTTTCTCAACGCCGAGCGCGACAGCATCTTCTTCTCTCCGAACATTGCCTGGCAAAATTTCCCTCTGAAGGCGGCCGTGACCGAACGTCTTGGTGTTCCCGTTGTTCTTGAAAACGATGCGAATGCTGCGGGTTGGGGTGAGTTTCGATTCGGCGCGGCGCGCGATGTTACGTCCATGCTGATGCTCACTATTGGGACCGGGGTGGGAGGAGCCCTCGTTGATGATGGACGGTTGTTGGTTGGCGGGTTTGGGATGGCAGCAGAGCTTGGCCACATCATCATTGAGCCGGGAGGTCGTCTTTGTGGCTGCGGCAGTTACGGATGCCTTGAGCAATACGCATCGGGAACAGCCCTAATGCGGGACGCGAGAGAGCGCCTGGGTGATGAATCTCTGACGCAAGCAGCCCTCACGGACTTGCTCGTTCAGAGGAACCCCGACGCTCTTGGTGCGCTGGAAGGCGTAGCGAGGGCGATTGGGCGAGGTATCACGTCCTTGGTGGCGGTGACAGACCCTCAGCGCATCGTCATTGGTGGCGGCGTTGCCAGTGCAGGTGAGCTCTTGTTGGCTCCCATTCGCGAGAGTTTTAGGGAGACCTACGGGGCCGGAAACAAGAGACCGATTGCGGACATCGCCGTGGCCACCATGGGGAACAGTGCCGGAGTTGTGGGGGCTGCAGACCTTGCCCGTGCGCGGGTGGCTTCAGAGGCCTAGTCTGGAAGTCCGACTCCGGAGGCGCATGTGTTCTATTGGTTGATGAAGCATTGGGTCATTGGACCCCTGCTGACCACGGTGTTCCGCCCCTGGGTGAAGGGGCTCGAGAATGTTCCTCGCACGGGACCACTGATCGTCGTCTGTAACCATTTGTCGTTTGTAGATTCAGTTTTTCTGCCGTTGATGATTGACCGCCAGATGGCGTTCTTGGCGAAGAGTGATTACTTCACCGGGAAGGGCATCAAGGGGTGGTTTATTCGCTTCTTTATGACGTCCGCAGGACAGCTACCCATTGATCGCTCTGGGGGGAAAGCATCAGAAGCATCACTGAACGCGGGCCTTCAAGTTCTTGCTGATGGGGGAGTATTGGCGATCTACCCGGAGGGGACCAGGAGCCCGGATGGTCGGATGTATCGAGGGCGAACCGGTGTGGCCCGCATGATTCTTGAGGCTCACGTGCCGGTGATTCCTGCAGCAGTGATCGGAACCGAGAAAGTGATGCCTCTGGGATCCAACATCCCGAAGGTGCACAGAGTGGGTGTGGTGATCGGCGAACCACTCGATTTCTCTCGTTTTGAAGGGATGGAGAGCGACCGTTTTGTCCTGCGCTCGATAACGGACGAGATCATCTATGAGATGAACAAGCTCAGCGAGCAGGAGTATGTGGATGTTTATGCATCCACCATCCGAAGCCAACAGGCCTGACACAGAAGCGCGCACGCAGCCTCCAGTAGGCTGTTCTTCGGCCGCGAGCCGCTAGAGAGATGGACACAGTGGATTACAGCGAGAACGTCGTGACACCAGACCCCCAAGTCGTTGCGGGTTTGGATCATTGGCATTCCCTGCCCATCAAGCAACAACCGCAATGGCCAGACCCCAGCGCGGCAGCGGCTATCGTTGCTGAGCTTTCCACCGTTCCGCCTTTGGTGTTTGCCGGTGAAGTGGACATGTTGCGTGACCGGCTCGCTCGCGTCGCTCGAGGTGAAGCCTTCCTGCTTCAGGGCGGCGACTGCGCTGAGACCTTTGCTGGCGCCACCGCCGACAAGATCCGAAACCGTGTCAAAACAATCCTTCAGATGGCGGTGGTGCTCACCTACGGCGCGTCACTTCCTATTGTGAAGATGGGTCGAATGGCAGGCCAGTTTGCTAAGCCTCGCTCTAACGACGACGAAACGCGCGATGGTGTCACGTTGCCCGCCTACCGCGGAGACATTGTCAACGGGTATGACTTCACGGAAGAATCTAGGACCCCAGACCCCTCCAGAATGCTCCAGGGTTACCACACGGCTGCGTCGACGCTGAATCTGATCAGAGCGTTCACCCAAGGTGGCTTTGCTGACCTGAGGATGGTGCACAGCTGGAATAAGGGTTTCGCAGAAAACCCCGCCAATGCTCGCTACGAAGGTTTGGCCCGCGAGATTGACCGAGCGGTGAAGTTTATGGAAGCCGCGGGCGCCGATTTTGATGAACTCAAGCGTGTTGAGTTTTATGCGAGCCATGAAGGTCTGCTGATGGAATACGAACGTGCCCTCACGCGCATTGACTCGCGGACAGGTCTGCCATACGTAACCTCGGGTCACTTCCTGTGGATCGGTGAGCGGACGAGAGATCTTGACGGCGCTCATGTTGACTTCTTCTCTCGTGTGAGAAACCCCATCGGGGTGAAACTCGGTCCCTCCAGCACCCCGGACACTCTGAAGAAGCTCTCCGACCTCCTGGATCCCGAGCGTGAACCAGGTCGCCTGACGTTCATCACCAGAATGGGGGCGGGAGAAATTCGCGAGAAACTGCCACCGTTGTTGAAAGCCTCCCAAGAGCTAGGAATAACGCCGCTGTGGGTGACCGACCCGATGCACGGCAACGGCATTACGACTCAGACCGGTTACAAGACCCGCCGCTTCGATGACGTAGTCGACGAGGTGAAGGGCTTCTTCGAGTCTCATCGTGAGGTGGGCACACACCCTGGTGGAATCCATGTGGAGCTGACCGGTGATGACGTGACCGAGTGTTTGGGGGGTTCCCAGAACATCGACGAGTTGGGTCTGGAAACTCGATACGAATCTTTGTGTGACCCGCGACTCAACCACCAGCAGTCCCTAGAGCTCGCGTTCTTGGTGGCAGAGGAACTCAGCAACTCCTAAACGAAGCTGCGGATGATCACCAAGGCGCCCTTGGCGATCTCCTGACCGGAGCTCGGGCTCAGGCTGGTGACGCGCGCAAACGAGCGGTCCCAATCGGATTCGGGAAACTCTGAGCGCACCTCGACCTCAAAGCCCAGTCCCTCCAGAATGTCCTTGGCGTCCGCAATGGTCTCGCCGACCAGATCGGGAACCATCACGAGCTCTGGGCCTCTGGAGACGATGAGAGTGAGGGTGTCACCGGGGCGAGGTGTTGCTCCCGCAGGTAGAGAAACTTCGACGACGTAACCTTCGGGAACAGTGTCGGAGAAAGCACCGTCACCCCCGACGACTCCGGTAACGCCAGCGTCTTGGAGAATCTCTCGGGCCTCATCGACTGGTAGCCCAGTGACATCGGGCAGCGCTCCTGCGGAGACCACTGCGTTCACCGTGGAACCGGCGAGCACTTGCGATCCAGCTGCCAGAGTGGTGCCAGCTTCATCCATGAGACGCAGGACTGAGCCTCGCTGGACAAAGTCGTTGAACTCGGGACTTGTTGTTCCCAGAATCAGGTTCACGGTCTCCAAAGCACTACGTACCTCGTCCAGGGCTTGGCCAGATATTGCGGGAACAGCCACGGGGTTTGGACCCAAGGAGACGATGAGGCGTATCTCGCTCTGTTTCTCGATTTCAGTGCCTGCTGGAGGTGTCGTACCTTTCACTGTCCCCTCCGGGAGCACGAGGTCAAATTCCTCCAAGACTGCCTCGGAGACTGTGAGTTCCGCCTCCACCAGAGTCGCTGTTGCCTCCAGAACGGATGTCCCGGAGACGTCGGGAACGCTCACCAATGCGCCTGGGCCTGTGAACCACCACCAGGCAGCTCCACCGCCTCCACCGACCACCAGCAGTAGGACAAGCGTTCCGAGGAGTGCAAGGCGCCTCCCGCGAGGCGGTCGCCGATCACGCACTGGCTCTTGCGCAGGAAGCTCGTCTATGGCGATGGCTTGGGTGGGCGCAGGCTCCAAGCCGTTGAAGACAGCAGATTTAGGATCCAAGACTTCTGTGTCTTGGGCATCCGAGGGAGACAGTCTCTGCGTCATGGCCACTGTCTGATTGAGATCCATCGTCGCGGTGGCCAGTGACGCGGCACCCAAAAGTTTTTCGACCTCGACCAGGTGCTCCAAGACAGCCCTGGCGTGAGGAGGACGCTCCTCGGGGGAGCGCCTTGTGCACCAATCGACGAGCTCATCGAATTGCGCCGGTATCGCCGAGTTCTTTGAGCTGGGCGGGGGGACAATATCGTTCTGGTGTTGATAAGCGATGGTGACCGCTTGGTCGCCTTGATAAGGCTGGGAACCGGTGAGCATCTCGAACATCATGATGCCCAGTGCGTAGATATCGCTGCGCAAGTCAGCCTCACCACGACTGATCAGTTCAGGGCTGAGATAAGCGATGGTTCCGAGGAGGGCCTGCGAGGTCGCGGTGTTGTGGGTTGAGGCGCGAGCGAGACCAAAATCGGCGATTTTGATGCGACCATCATCGGCGAGGAGAACATTTTCTGGTTTAAGGTCTCGATGGACGATACCCCCAGAGTGGGCTGCGTCGAGGCCTTGCAGGACTGCGCGAACAATGTCGACGGTTTGTGCAGGGGTGAGGGCGCCAAAGTCCTGCAGCAGTTCCCGGAGGGTGATGCCGGGAAGGTACTCCATGACGATGAAGGTGATGGAACCGTCTTGCCCCTGGTCAAACACGTTGACAATGTTGGGATGGGCGAGTCTCGCGGCCTGGCGAGCTTCCTGGATAAAACGTTTCGTGAAGTCGCCATCCTCGGCGAGGTGAGGGTGCATAATCTTGATGGCCACAGGACGTTCGAGCCGCAGATCCATCGCTTGATACACGGTGGCCATGCCACCTCGAGCTACTTTGCTCTCAATGAGATAGCGCTTATCCACCAGCCTGCCAAGGAGCGGATCAGTAGGTGGAGTATCCATTCTTCGGATTGTACGCAGGGCTTAGTCAGCCCTGCGGTTGCCACTCCACTAGGTCAATTCATAAAGCCAAGCCCAAGCGCTCGGCTCCCACTTTGCGTAAGCCTCGGGGTAGGCAGAAATCTGAACTCGTTGGGCAGCAACTGTCAAGGCCATGGACTCCCACCCTGCGATGTCCAGCAAACCTCGCGTCTTACCTGCGTTGGGGTTGTTGGGGCCACCAAAGAACAGGCGCGTTGCGTATGCCGGGTCCATGATTTGCTCGACAGTTCCCCAACCGGAGGAGGGACGTTGCTGGTAGAGACCCACAGAGTCGCGATCTCCCCAGTTGATGTTGCGTAACGACGATTCCTGCATGGCAGTGGCGAGCGCAATCACAATTCCGTAGTCGGAGATTCCCATCTCCCGCCCAACATTGACAATGATTTGAGCGTTGGTCCGTCTTTCATCGTTGAGTGGCGTCACGCTACCGGTCACAGGTTGCCCGATAGAGGATGTGGGTTCGGCCTCTTCTTCGCTCTCTGCAGGCTCAGATTCTGCAGGGGTGACCGGTGCTTGGCTCGGCGCAGGCGTCTCCTTCTTCACGACAGGAGTGGCGACGGGCGTGACCTTCTTCGCCGCAACGGGGGCTTGAGGGGTGGGTACCTTGACAGTAATCAGGGCGGGCTTTTCGGCTAGCTCGATATCGGCAGCATCAAAAACCTCGCGGGAATCATTCGAGGTTTGCTCCTGATCTTCGCTCTCGTCTTTGCTGGACATCACCTGGTCAGTGGACTCAACGGAGGCGGGGATGATGGTCGGGGCAGATGCCAGGGCTGGCATGACGAGCTCAGCGTCACGCTCCACGACGGGAGCGGTGGAGCCCGGAATGCGAATCATCTGACCTGCATAAATGGTGGAATCTTCAGTCAGATTATTGGCCTGGGTGAGGGCGGTTGTTGATATCCCCAAACGATCGGCGATGGTGCTCACTGTTTCGCCAGATTGGACGAGGTAAGCATTGCCGGCCACTCGAGCAGGCGATGCCGCCGCCTTTTTCGTGGGCTCTGCGCTTAACTTGAGTACCTGTCCCGGGTGAAGGACAGCGTTCCAACTCAACGCATTGAGGGTCAACACGGCGGGTGTCGGGATTCCAAAGCTGTCGGCAATAGAGGAAATAGTGTCGCCTCCTTGCACCACGTAGGTCGCCGGGAGGTCGGGCCGAACAGCCGAGAGAACAGAATGGGCCACGGGAAGAAAAGCTCCAGAGAGTCGCTCACCAAATCCTGGGCGCTGATCATTGGCGTGATCAGCGCTGGCACCGGGCTCCGCAGGCTGGGCGGAGTGTTGAACGAGGCCAGGTGTGACAATTGCACTTGTTGCGAGTGTTCCCGTCATGACGAAGGGGAGCGCGCCCATGAGGCCTCGAGACACAGCGCCGGAGGCACTTTCGCATTCCTGAAAAGTTTCGAGCCGTGGAGAAAGACCCCGAAAAACTGAGTGCTCGAGAGATTCCTCGAATGCCTCAGAGGTCTGAGCGTGGGGGTCCTGGTGTGTCATGTCTTCCATCGTTTCGTGGCACAGCGCTGACGGGCGTAGCGACGCTCCGTTCAACAACGGTGTCACAGGATGATACCTGCGTCAATCACTGTGACAGATGTTACAGCAGTTAACCTGTTGGAAACATTAGGGCTGGAAACCCCCTGCGTCCCCACTGGCGCTCGAGGAGCAGAACGTGGGACCCTTATGAGCGTGACAAGCCCCTCTGCCATCACCTGGCTCAGTGTCCCTGACGTATGCGAGCGATTGTCGCTCACCCCCGGCAAAGTGCATCGCTTGGTCGAAGACCGAGCGCTACTGGGGCGAAAGGAAGACGGCGTTTTTCGGATTCCTGACATCTTTCTCGATGAGGGTTCCCCTGTCGCAGACCTCAAGGGCACTGCTCTCGTGCTCATTGATGGAGGTTTCTCTCCTGAGAGCGCTCTCCAGTGGTTGATCGAACCTCATGATGTTTTGGGAACCAGCCCCATTGATGCCATTCGGAACGGGCGCAAGACGGAAGTTCGCAGGCTCGCGCAAACCCTCGCCCTCTAGGAGTTTCGCCTCGTGACGGCATCTGCCAGGCGGCGGAGCTCGGCCCGCGCTCCTTCGGTAATTTGCGCGCTCTCGAGTGCCGCCATGGCGGTGTCGGCGTAATGCTGAATCATCTCTTCAACTTCATCCAACGCACCCGTACCTCGGAGCGTGGACTGCATGACGTCAATCTGGTCTGGGTCCAGGGTTCGGTCTCCCAAGAGTTCGTTGAAAACACGCTTCGCGCTTTCGGGCATGGAAGCTTCTGCTCGAGCGATGAGGACGGTGCGCTTGCCCTCCCGCAGGTCGTCGCCTGAAGGTTTCCCGGTTAGTTCCGAGTCGCCGAAGACACCTAACACATCGTCTCGGAGCTGAAAAGCGATTCCCAAGGGTAGGCCGAAGGAGGAGAGATCTTCCAACTGGTGGGGTTTGGCACCGGCGAGCGAAGCGCCAATCAGGAGGGGCGCTTCCATGCTGTACTTCGCTGACTTGTAGGTCACGACTCTGAGCGCTCGCTCCAGCCGTTCGCTCTCACCGTGATGATGCCATGCAGCTTCCTCGTGGATGTCAAGATACTGGCCCAGTGTTACTTCCTGACGCATGGTCGAGAACTGAGAACGGGTCGCCGCCACAATCTCGGGGCGCACGGTGGAGAGCGCATGAGTCAGGAGGTCGTCACTCCACGCCAACAGGAGATCGCCCAGCAAGAGAGCGGTCGACGTGCCGAAGTGCTCTGTGGATCCGGAGTAGGAGCGGTCGCGGTGAACTCGCTCGAATGCTTTGTGTGCGGCCGGGAGTCCGCGGCGGGTATCGGAATTATCCATGATGTCGTCATGGACGAGTGCCGCTGCGTGAAAAACCTCCAACGAGGTCGCGAGGGCGATGACCGGCGATGCGTCCTCCAATGTCTCGACACCCCCGAAAGGGTCACCCTCAACTTCTTGATCGATTGCCCTCCAGCCCCAGTAGCAGAAGCGAGCGCGGAAGCGCTTTCCGCTGCCAAGCATGCTGTTGGCATAGGCCAGGATGTGCTCGAGGTCGGGGGAGATGTGGGACATCTCCTCTGAACGAGCTTCGAGGAAGGCGGTGATGCGGGAGTCGACTACATCGACAAGTTTCATCTGCGCTGACACGCACCTAGCCTATCCTCAGGAAATCTGCGTACACTCTGTAGAAAATCAGCCACACCAGTGGGGAGGACATCATGCCACTTTCTGAGCACGAGCAGCGTCTGCTCGAAGAAATGGAGCGCAACCTCTACAAGAATGAGGCCGACGTGATGAGCACCTCGGACTTCCGGAGGGCGCCGAATTACACTGCCATTGCGGTAGGTGTCCTGATGGGCCTTGTCGGTATTGTCACCATGGTGGTGGGGGTGTCTCTCGACATCACGCTGGTCGGGATTGTGGGCTTTGGTGTTCTCTTCGCCGGCGTCATGGTGGCGGTGGCGTTTCCGGGCGCCTCTTCCGATGGCGGATCGACTCGGCCATCGGCCCCTCGGGCCAAGAGCCCTGCGGGTACGTCCTCCTTCATGGATCGTCTCAACGATCGGTGGGAGCGCAGGGAGCGCGGAGAAGGCCCTTAGCCCTTAGTGGAGCGCTAGCCCACTTTCGTTAGGTATCGAAAAACCGGCCCTTTGGGCCGGTTTTTTCGTGTGCGCCCAGTATTTGCTTGGTTTCTGGCGGTGGAGTTGATCCACAAAACGCGGGGAAGAAAAAAGCTAAAAGTGGTTGAATTTGGAGCAAAGTGGAGTAAAGTGGTGAATACCTTCTCGTGGCCGGACAAGAAAGGGGGGCACCATGTTCTTGGGTACGCACGCCCCCAAGCTCGACGACAAAGGCCGAGTGATTCTCCCCGCAAGATTTCGCGACGAGCTCGCGAACGGTCTGGTTCTTACCCGCGGTCAAGAGAGATGTATTTACGTCTTCACCTCTAAAGACTTCGATGCTCACGTTGAGCGGCTTCGAGAGGCACCCCTGACCTCGAAGGCCAGTCGAGACTTTCTGCGTCTGTTTCTGTCAGGCGCTTCCTCTGAGATCCCCGATAAGCAAAACCGGGTCACGATTCCTTCGGCGCTGCGCGACTACGCCGGGCTTGAGCGCGAACTGACTGTGATTGGCGCCGGCAACAGAGCCGAGATTTGGTCCTCTACCGCATGGGATGAGTACTACGAAGAACGCGAGCAAGCCTTCTCTGATACCGAAGAGGAGGTGATTCCTGGGCTTTTGTAGCCCTGAAGTCTGACTCCCCTCCGTGAGCCCTGTGTCACCTTCCCCGGTCCCAGGTCATCACACGGAAGGGAATCTGACTCCAGGGACACCGGGTAAATCATGATTGCTACCTACTCACACATACCCGTCCTTGCGCCAAGGGCTCTCGAGTTGCTCTCCCCGGCACTCCAAGGGGAATCACCCGTTCTGGTTGACGCCACCCTCGGGCTCGGTGGGCACACCGAAATGTTCCTGGCCGCACTTCCGGCGCTGAGGGTTTTGGGTATTGACCGTGATCCGGAAGCTCTGGCTCAAGCTCGCGAGCGCCTGGCGCCTTTCGGTGATCGGGTGATGTTCTCCCTTTGCCGCTATGACGACCTGGACACCGCACTGGATGAGCACGTTCCTGACCAGGCACCGGGTGCCATCTTGTTCGATTTAGGTGTTTCGTCCCTGCATCTGGACAAGCCCGAACGCGGGTTCTCCTACTCTCACGACGCACCGCTGGACATGAGGATGAATCCTCAAGATGACGTCAGCGCTGCCGACATTCTCCAGTCCTTCACGGAGGCTGACCTGGCTGACCTCTTCTTCCGCATGGGCGACGAGAAGCTGGCCAAGCGTTACGCGCGAGCGATTGTCGAGCGTCGCTTGCAGGCACCAATTGTCCGGACCGGTGATCTCGTCGACGTGCTTCAAGAAGCGACACCTTACGCCCTGAAAGACAAAGGCCACCCGGCAAAGAGGGTCTTCCAAGCGCTTCGGATGGCGGTAAACCAAGAGCTTGATTCTTTGGCCAGAGCACTGCCCGTCGCTTTTGATCGCGTCGCCATCGGGGGACGGGTAGCCATCATGTCCTACCACTCGGGCGAGGACCGCCTGGTGAAGAGGGAGCTTCGGAAGCTCTCCGTCTCGAGCGCTCCCGCTGGCCTGCCTCGAGAGCTCCCGGAACACCTTCCAAGTTTTCGTGAGATTACGCGTGGCGCCGAGATAGCAAGCGCCGAAGAAATTGCCTCCAACCCCCGAAGTGCCTCTGTCCGTTTGCGGGCAGGGGAGAAAGTGAAAGAGGTATCTCGATGACTGCTCTAGCTCCCAGTGTCGTAGGCGCGCCTCGGGCAATGAAGCCCCGCGCAGTGTCCTCGACACGCCAGAAGGCGAAGGCTGATGCTGTTCCCAAGCTCCGCTATATCGTGGTGCTGCTGGCCGGTATTTTTGCGATTTTAGGTGGACAACTCTTGCTCTCCATTGCGGTGTCAGGTGGCGCTTATGAAATCGCCTCACTGAAAACTGACCTTCGAGGCAGTCAGCAGCAGCAACAGATTGTGGGCGAGGAAATTAGCGCCCTGGTTGCCCCCGACACTCTCGCCACCTTGGCAGGGTCCATGGGCATGGTGCCGGACAACAACCCTGCCTACATCAGAGTCTCTGATGGCGCCGTGGTGGGCGAAGCGATTCCTGCGGAAGCAACGGCGAGCGGTCAAATTTTTGCTGTGACAGCAGGGACCGAATCGGTTGTCGCGCCCGAGATTGTGGAGGATGTGTTCCTCACAATCTCCACGGCGACAGCACTCGAAGCCGATGCGACCGATGTCTTGGCACCCCCGACCGCTGACCTGGGCACTCCCCAGACTGCAGAGCCCACGGCTTCGACAGTGGCGGTAGCAGAGGCGCCTGCGCCCCGGTTTGGTGGTTCCATTCCCTCTCCGGTGACGCGCTAGACGGAACACGATGGCACATCAGCGCATTTCCAGTCGCCGCATGGGCATTGCGCTTCTTGTTGTCTTCCTCATGGCGGGCTTGCTGGTGTCGCGACTCGTTGATGTTCAAGTGGTGCGCGCCGCGGAACTTCAAGAGCAGTCCGCGGAGATTCGTACGACCAGTGAGGTTATCTGGGCCTCACGCGGGTCGATTGTCGACAGTTTTGGAAATGATTTGGCCACGGATGTCGACCGATATGACGTCAGCGCAGACCCTCGCAGGGTGGGGGACTTCCGTCGTGACGGTGAGACCGTCACAGTCATGGCGGCAATGGCGGAGATTGCCCTCATCACCGGGGCAAACGCGGATGAGTTGCTCTACGCAGTGAACAGCAACCCCGAGGCGCACTTTACCTACCTGGTGAAGGGCGTGAGTCCAGAGGACCGACAAGTTTTGCGAGAACTGCGCAATCCTTGGCTTCAGATGGATTTGGTGCGCGAGCGCACCTACCCGTTTGGCCCCGTCACGGCGAACCTCACAGGCATGCTCGGAAGAGACGAACCCCTCGCTGGCGTTGAGCGTAAATATGACCCGTGCTTGCGTGCCATCAACGGCACTGCGACGTACCAGAAAGGGGCTGATGGCATTCGACTCCCCGGCACCACTCAACTGGTGGAGGAACCCATCCACGGTGGTGACGTGAAGCTCACTATTGACAGTGACCTCCAGTGGTACGTCCTCCAAACCCTCGCGGAACACGGCAGCAGGCTGGGCGCCCAATACGGATCGGCCATGGTGGTCCGGGTGGATGATGGGCACGTTCTCGCGGCTGCGGACTGGCCCACTTTTGATCCGAATGACTTTTCAGAGTCTCCTGTGGAGTTCATGGGTGCGCGTTCCTTCAGCTCACCCTACGAGCCTGGCTCCATCATGAAATCTGTCGGAATCGCGATGCTCATTGACGGTGGGTACACCTACTCAGAAGACAAGATTGTTGCCCCCGGGTTTTATGAGGTCTACCCCGGTCGCTTCATCAAGAACTTCCTGGTCGCTGATGATCGTCAGCTCACCACAGCTGGTGTGCTCCACACCTCCTCCAACACCGGAATTTCGGTCCTCGCCGACCGGATGCCTAAAGCGGAAGCCACCAACTACTTTCGTGAATTTGGGTTTGGTGAAGTCACCGGCATCGATTTCTTGGGAGAGTCCTCTGGCCAGGTCTTGCCGGTTGACCAAGTTGACGTGGTGACCCGATACAACCAATTCTTCGGACAGGGAATATCAGTCACGGCTGCTCAGATGGCGTCGTCCTATCAAACGCTTGCCAATGACGGGGTCAGAGTCCCATTGCGACTGGTCGACGGGTGTCTGACCAATGAGGGGGAGTTCGTTCCGGAGCCTCTTGCGGAACCCGTCCAGGTTGTCTCGGCAAGCGCCGCTCAACAGACCGTGCGAATGATGGAGACCATCGTGTCGCAGGGACCGCTTCGCAACACTCTAGAAATTCCTGGCTACCGAGTTGCGGCAAAGACCGGTACCGCAGAAATTGCAACGTCCACCGGGTATGGCGATGATCGCGTGATTTCGCTTGCAGGTATGGCGCCTGCAGAAGATCCCGAATATGTGGTCTTGGTCAGCTTTTATAAGCCCCAGACGTCGCGAGTTTCGACCGCGGCGGCACCCGCATTTCATGAAATCCTCTCGCACGTCCTCAAGCACTACCGTGTTGCCCCATCTAGCGAGCCAGCCATCCTTCCCCCGCTAACCTGGTAGCCGGGGTGCCGGAGCCCCAAGGAGGGGTGTAGTGGTGCATAAAGCTCGAGCGCTGCGACCCCTGTCCACCTCGCCAAAGACCCTCAGTTCTCTAGCCATTGCACTCGGACTTCAGCACCGCGGTCTGGACGTGAGTGTTACAGGGGTGGCGCTGGCGTCCTCTGCGGTGCAGCCCGGAGATCTTTTTGTGGCCGTTCGGGGTGTGAATCGTCACGGGAGCGAATTCTGGCCCGATGCCTTCGCCTCTGGTGCAGTCGCCGTGTTTACCGACGAAGAGGGTTGGGCTGCGCTCGAAGATTCGCCGGTGCCGATTCTCGTGGCCCCTGATCCTCGGGCTCTAGTGGGGGCGGTGTCGGCAGAAATCTATGGAACTCACCCTGATTCCGTGCCCACTATTTTGGGAGTGACGGGCACGAATGGAAAGACGTCGACCGCGTTCCTGCTCGAAGCGATCATGCGGGGTCTTGGGGTGCGCACTGCCTTATCCACGACGGCACTTCGCCAAGTAAACGGTGAGAATTTTCCGAGCACACTCACCACACCGGAGGCACCGGACACCCACGCCATGATTGCGCGTGCGCGGGAGGAAGGCGTGAGCGCGATTGCGGTCGAGATCAGCGCCCAAGCTCTGAACAAGAACCGCATGGACCAGGTGGTGTGTGATGTTGCGGGCTTCACTAACCTCAGTCATGACCACCTCGAGGATTTTCATACGATGGACAACTATCTCGAGGCCAAGGCCGCGCTGTTCACGGCTGAGAAAGCGCGAGAAGCAGTGGTGTGCGTGGACACGACATGGGGTCAGAAGCTCGCCTCAAGGGTGACCATTCCTTGCACCACACTCGGTCGCCGGGGGAGCGCTTCGGCCCAGTGGTCGTGGGACATCGTGGATGTTCATGGCGAGTCGACAACCTTCGTCCTGGAATCCCCAGAGGGGGTCAAGGGGGAGATTGTGGTCCCCCTGACAGGAGACCACATGGTTGCTAATGCTGCGCTGGCGACGGTGATGGTGATTCGATCCGGAGTCACGTGGGAGGAGCTGGCAGTGCTCGGCCCTGGAACAGAAGGAATTCCAGTCTTTATCCCGGGGCGCATGGAGCGGGTGTCAGGCTCACGGGGACCTCAGGTTTATGTGGACGCCGGACGAAGTGCGGATGCGTACGAGCAGACTCTCTCGGCTCTGAGGACATCAACCTCTGGCTCGCTCATCATGGTCTGTGGAACCTCTGGGAACCGAGACGCGACGAAGCGTCCCATCATGGGTCGTACTGCAGCTGAGCATGCCGATGTTGTGATCATCACCGATGACGACCCCCGTCGGGAGGATCCCACCGTGATTCGCGAGGGACTCCTCGAGGGCGCGCGCGCTGTCCGCGGGATTCCAGTCCATGAAATCCCCGACCCCAGTGAGGCCATCCGTTTCGCCGTGTCTCTCGCCCAGGAGGGCGACACGATCCTGTGGAGCGGGCCGGGCTCTCAGGATTATCGCGATATCGGAGGGGTGAAAATTCCTTACTCGGCGCGCGAACAAGCTCGACAGGCCCTCCACGATGCAGGGTGGGGCAAGACATCGTGAGCGCACTGCAGGTCACGGAGGAGTGGCTGGATTGGGAGTCCACCGGCGCACAATTGACTCTGGGGGACGCCACGGAAACACTGCACATTAGGGGCATCAGCCTCGAGGCGAGAGATTCGGCACTGCGTATCGTGCGGGACCAGTTAGCGCTCGGCTCGAGCCTCAAGGACGCACTCAAGGAAGCAACTACGCTCGGGGCTCCTGGAGAGCTGCCAGTCGGAAGTCTGATGTCGGACGACGTGATTGTGGTCGATGCGTCTCATGTCACCCAGGCGTCGCCCGCTGTGGACATCACCAAGTCAGTCTCCGCGCTCGCCCGTGGCACCCGTCGGGTGGTGGCTGTCGCCGGAACTCTCGATTTCTCGGGGGAATCTGACTACGACAATCTCAGTGCGTTTGGTGCTCTCATGGTTCGACTTAATGTGACGCAGGTCTTTGCAGTAGGTCGAGGAGCCAGGGCCTTATTCCTGTCGGTGGGTATGGAGGGTTCCTGGGATGGAGAGTCGCGGTTCTGCGAGGACAGCGACAGCGCGTACGATGACATCCGTGCGCACATTAGGCCGGGAGACGTTGTCCTTGTTCTCGGGAGCACCGATGAGCCTTTGTCCGAGATGGTTCAGAAGCTGAAAGCCGACCTCTCGTGAGAATACTGTTGTTGGGTAGTGCCTTGGCCTTGGGCTTCTCCCTGTTCCTCAC
>Ga0255771_1000810_pt1 | contig 35210 bp, 27 predicted proteins | sample 011ome_19_FD_179969 | JGI IMG/M metagenome (GOLD analysis project Ga0255771, IMG submission 179969) | Coastal salt marsh microbial communities from the Groves Creek Marsh, Skidaway Island, Georgia - 011510BT metaG (version 2) | ecosystem: Environmental > Aquatic > Marine > Intertidal zone > Salt...
TTTTCAAACCTCTTCCCGTCCCCAGCGCGATGATCGATGCGCACGTCAAACACTCGCCCATCATGTGTGCTCACTAACGCGCGAACGCCGCCATCGCCATCGTCTACGAACGTCGCATCCTCGCAGCGTACGCCTCGCAAGCCGACGACGAGCCGCGCCTTCGGCCAGTCGACGTAATGGTACGCCAATCCTTGATTCGTCCCAATCAACGCGTGCTCGCCGCGCGGCGTCCAGTGATCGATGACGACGAATGTGGTAGCGACGACGGACGAAGACGCCCAATCGCTCGAGTCGAGCACGCGTGAGATCGACGCGGAGCTCGCGAAGCGCTCGGCGTCGACCGCCTCGGCTCGAGTCGCGTCGCCTTCGCCCTGGCTGATGACCGCGGTGCGGGCGCGCACGGCGCCCGCGGCGAAGGAGGTATCATCGGGGAATGCGCTGCCGACGTTGGATGCCGCGAACGTCACTCGCGCGACGTCTACGGCGGCGACGGATGATGATGATGGTGGTGATGTTTCAATGACTTCGCCGCGCGATTCGCCCGCGGCAGCGTCACCGCGCGCGCCATCGCGCGAGATGAAGCGCTCGAACGATGCGCGACACTGCTCGTCGTCCACGAGCGCGGTGCCCGCCGGGAGTTGCACGACGTGCATGTCGGCGTGCGACGAACAGTGCAGGCGACGAGAGCGCCAGAATCTGACGCTCGAGCCATGGGACGCTCTGGACGACGCGTCACCGACGTCGCGGCGTCGCGCGCGCGGCGATGCGCGGTGGCGGTGTGCGCGTTGGCCGCCGTCGCGCTCGCGCCCGGTGCGCTCGGCGCGCCGATGGCGACGGTGTTCGCGATCGAAAGCGCGGCATCGCCATCCTGGCTCAACACGCACACCGTCGATGCGCCGCGCGCGATGGACGTGAACGCGCGCGAACTCGCCGTCATCGCGCGCCACGCGATTGGTTTGACGTCTCCGAGCGCGCGAGCGGGCGCGAACGACGTGAGAGATGACGTTTTACGCGATGTGCTGGGCGCGGGCGCGGGCGAGCGCGCGACGCGTCGGGGAAAGGTGGTCGTGTTTTCTGTCGATCGCGCGGTGGATGTCGCAGCGCGCGACAATGAGAGCGGTAGTGTGCGCGCACGATCGATGGCGGTGTCGCCGACTTCGCGCGTGAGCTTGGCGGCGGTGACGGGGGAGATTGCGCGAGGCGGTCGGTGCGACGACGTCGAGGCGGAGGCGTTGTTCAATCGCAAAGAGTGCTTTGAGGAGGTTGAACGTAGTGGTGATGCGCGGGCGCGGGCGCGGGCGTATGTCAAGCGCGAGTTGGCGTGTTTTGAGGAGGGTTTGAGAGCGTTTGTGCGGAAAGACAGCGAGGAGGCGGCGCGCGTGGCGTACGTCGCTTTAGAGGGCGTCACGTACGCGTCTAGAAAATTTGGCTCGAAGAGCGACGTAGCGTTGGACAGCGCGCGTCTCACCGCCGATGTCATTAAGCGTGTATTTGACGCCATCGCTGTCGAATACGCGGCTACCGCACCACTCGCGGCGATTGCGCTTCCAGACGACGGCGTCGAACGCACGTCGACGACATCCGAGCGGCGCCTCCTCGGCTTTGACGGACGCACGCTCACCGCCGACGACGACGGCGACAACTCCTTGTCGACGAGCGTGGGTGAAAACGACGAAGATGCCGTCGCAGAATTCCGTCGTCGCGCCGTCCAATGGGCCGTCACCGTCATCATCGTCGCCGCCGCCGTCGGAGGCGTGCTCGCGTTGCTCGGCATGCCCATAAAAGAGGACCCGTTACTCTACGCCCCCATTCCCGGCACCAAACTCGATTAATACCACCACCACACTTTTACTTGACACTCACATCACGGTTCTCGACCCATCACGCATCGCCCCGGCGCGTCGACGACCACAGTCGTTACATATCTCTCGTAACCACCGGAACTTTTTCCGCCACTTCCCGCCGCCGCCGGGCCCCGCGCGCGCCCGATCCCAATCCCCTTGCGCGCCGCCGTCAGTCATGTCCGCGTTTCTCCGCCGCGGTCGCGCGTTCCCAATCTTCACCGAACTCGCCCCGGTCGTCGCGTGCGTCGCCGCGGCGTGCGTTCCATCGCTGCGCTCGCGCGCGACCACGCACTGGTTCAACGTCGCGTTTTACGTGCTCGGCGCGTGTCAGGTGCGCATCGATGCGCGGTCGCGTGCGTCGCGTGCGTCGCGTGCGTCGCGCGGTGACTGACTGAGTGACTGACGACGATGCGCGCGCGCACGCGTGGTCGTGGTCGGGACAGGTTTTCGCGGTGGCGTTGTGGACGTCGAGCGCGCACATGAAATTCCGCGTCGCATCGCTTAAAAAGCAGCGATTTCGCGGTCGGTGCGCGTGGATTACGGGTGCATCGCAAGGTTTAGGGGAGGACATCGCCCTGGAGCTCGCCGCGCGCGGGGCGTTTTTGATTTTATCTGGCCGAAGAGAAGCGCGGTTGCGCGAGGTGGCGGAGGCGTGCGTCGCTCGAGGCGCCATGGCGGTTGAAATATTAGTGTTGGACATGTATAGCGATCGAGGGGTGATGAAAAGGACGGTGCAGAAGGCGTATGATTTAGCCAAGTCCATGGGTAAGGCGCATGACTCGAGTGTGAGTCGTACGGTGGATATTTTTATACACTGCGCGGGCGGTTCGCAAGCCGCTTCGGCGTTGAGCGGGGAGGACGAGGACGTGGATAAGGCGATTTTCCAGCTCAACTGCCTTGGGCCGATTTCGTTAACGAAAGAGGTTGGTAGAATGATGACGAATGATCCAAATGCCAGCGAGTTTAAGCGCATCGTTGCGGTGTGTAGCGTGGCGGCCAAGGTGCCGAGTCCGGGCCAGGCGAGCTACGCCGCGGCGAAATCCGGCTACGCCACTTTTTTGAATTCACTCCGTAGCGAAATCGCCGACACGGGCGTGCGCGTAGTGTGCGTCTACCCTGGCCCAATCGCTACTGGTGTGAAAGCGGGTCAAGAGCGCGTCATTTTCCGCGCTACGCTCGATGCGTCTTCGCCGTCGTGCGGCGTCAAAACCGCCAACGGGGCCGACTCCTCTCGCTCGCCCGCTCCGGCGTCAATCGACGCGCAAACCTCATCACCCAAGAAAACGCGCGCTGAAATCAAGCAAGCGTCAAAGGGGCGATTAAAAATCAAGTACGTCTCGCGAAGAGTCATCGCCGCCGCGCTCACCGGGGTGGATGAAACCGTCCTAGCGCCTCGGCCCATCATGATGCTCACGTACTTTGCGCGCTTCTTTCCGACGTTTGCGTACGCCATTTTGGACGTCATCGGCCCCAACCGCGCGCGCAAGGCTGATGCGGGTGAAAATATTTACTCTCTAGCTCGCTCGCAAGCGACGCCGGCGAGTGGTAAAAAGGTGAATTAGACCAACCGCGAAGACTCGCGGACGCTGTAACAACCAAACACGCACTTTCGCCCCGCGGCTTTACAGCGCGCCACGCTCGTGTCATCATGAAATTCAAATTCTGCGGCGATCGCGACGCGCCTGATTGGTTGCTCGCAGAGATGTTTACCATCTCTAAACTGTCGTCCGTGCGAGTGAAGTTGTTGTGCGGTGCGCTCGTGGAGCGCGTTCGAGCGCGAGCGAGCTCAAGTGTTTCTACGATGACGACGACAACGACAACGACCGCCGAGGACGACGCGGGCATGGATTACGCCAAGTTTCGTAAGCTCGTTGATGGTGCCGTCACCGCGGGCGACGTCGAGGCGGTGATTGCCGCACTAGAATATACGATCGAGAGCGCCGCGCGCTACGACGTCGACGAACGCGCGTTGGGACGCGAGCTCGAGCAGCTCGGTCTACCTAAAGAGCACGCCGATGCGGTGTGTAAGCCGTATGGAAAGTCGCGTGAAGCACTGCGCGAGGCGTTGTTGCGTGGAACGATGCGGGTGAATGCGTTGAAGGATATGTCCTGGGGCGTGACGTTCGCGAGCGACGCCGACGACGAAGGCGCGCTCGCGGTTCGTTTACAGTTGAACACCACCGCGCATGGGTGCTTGGACGTGGACGTTAGCGAAGAGAAATTTAGAGTGTTGCTCGGGGAGTTGAAGACTGTGAAGGCGTTGATGGATGCCGAATCGGCGGCGTGAGTGTGTATTGTAGTGTATAGAATTTGTGTATTTGACAACGCGAGTCTAATGTTTGCTACGTGAGTCTAGTAACGCGTGATGAGGATCGAGCGCACGAAGGGCAGCTTCGAGGGCGCGAATGCGTGCCTCTGCGGCGGCAATCTTGGACTGATGCCCGACTCGCGCGTCATTGTCGTCGCCACCGAGCGAGCTGTCGAGCATGTCAACAAGCGCCGTCGTCGTGGTGACAAAGGACGCCGTCGGCGAGTGCTTCGCCGCATACGCGCGCGGTGATTGGCCTCTACCATCGTCAGGCGTACTCTTCGCCGCTTCACGCGCCGCGCGCTCTTGTTCCCAAAGTTGTTTCCGACGTTCGCGCCACGCACTTTCTTGCGCTTCGCGGCGTCGACGTTCCGCATCCGTCTCTTCGCTCACCATCCAGTTTAAAAATGAGCCCACTTTCTCGCCCACTTGCGTCGCAACAGTGGCGCCTTGTTCGACGCCCTGCAAAGCGACAGAACGAAACTTGTCGACATCGATGCCCAGCGGCGCCGCGCCGACGTTTGAAGACGAATATCGTCGTCGTTGGACGGCGTCGGCGGCGTCTTCATCGCTCGCCGACGGCGGAGCTACGCGCTGAATAACTTTTTGTACGCGGTGCCTCGATTTCTCGCCACGAATGCGCGCATAGAGCGTACTTCTTAAAGGTTCATATTGTAATGCAAGCTTTTCCGCCAAACGAAGCACAACTTCGCGCGTCATCAACATCACAGCGCGCAACACTGTGTCTCGACATTTCGCGGCGTCGGCGCGCACGTACGCCGCCCACTCGTCTAGGGGCATGCGAGCGTCACCATTATCTTCCTGCGCATCCTCCTCCTCGTCGTCGTCATCGTCGTCGTCTAACGCGAACGCGGAAGCCGGCGAAGGCAAAGGCGCAGTCGCTTTCCGAGCCGAAATCGACGCCGACGCCACCTCCGACCGCTTCGGCGGCGCCGCAAGCACGCGCCTGATATCCGCGCGAGATCCCGGAAACAGTCCATGCGTTACAAACACATTCTCCACGGGCACGCGCGACGCCGCGGCGACGCTCTCCCGAGTGAACCGTCCCGCATCCGCGGCTTCGACGACCACCGCGACTCTCGACCGCGACGCCGCGCGAGAACGCTTCACCGCCTCATCCACATCCTCCAACACGCGCGGCGATTGACCATCGACGACACACAACACAACATCCGCGGTATCTCCACCACCACCACCACCACCACCACCATCACTCGTCGTCGTCGTCGTCACCGTCACGCCTTCGACGTTCACCGCGCTCCGCGCCGCGCGCGCGAGCTCACCCTCGCCCTCCACGCCCACCACGCGCACGACGACATCCCGCGCCGCCACCATGAGCAACGACCGCACCTGTGCCCGCTCGTCGTCACCCCCGTCGTCCTCCCCGTCGTCGCCATCCACGCTCGCGCAGTGCGCCAATACCGCGCGCATGTTCTCCGCCATCGCGCGCAGCGCGCTCACGCGACGCGCGCCATCGCCGACGCCATCGACGTCCCACGTCTCGGCGAGTTCGCGGCGGATGCGCATCCGCGCCGCGTCGTCCGCCATCCGCGCCGCGCGACTGGCGTCGTCGTCGTCGTCGTCGTCGTTCGTCGGCGTCGAGGCGTCGAGGCGTCGAGGCGTCGATCCGGTCCATGCAATCGATCGATCGATGCGTCGCGCCTTTCAAAACACAATTCCAAACCGATGCGAGATCGATCGACGTCGCGCATGCGCGGGTTCGATCGACCCCCGTGTGTGTACCCATGGTGTACGTTGTGGGTACACACACACTTGGTCATGATTGGTCGATTTGGACGACGTCGGCACACGCGGCCACGTTCGGCACGTGACACGCCGAGGCGAGGCGTCGATCGATCGTTCGCGCGTTCGACACTGTCGCGCGCTGCCGCGCCACGATCTCGCGGACGACGACGACGATGAAGTCTGAAGACGAATGCACGCCGCTCGTGGCGCCCGCGGCGCGCGCGCCGGCGGCGTCGACGACGGCGACGCGCGCGTTGACCATCGCGTTCGCGCTCGTGGGTGTTACGGGCGCAGCCGTGGGTGTTGCGTCGCGCCTCGGCGCCGAGACGCCGGTCGTGACGCCGTTTAAGATGACGATCGCGACGGTGGATGAACTCGCGAGCGAAGGGTCGAGCGCGATCAAGCAGGCGCGCGCGATCACGACGCACAGCGCGGAGAATCGTGCGATTGCGGCGAAGATCGAAGCCAACTTGGGGTATAAGACGCCGATTGTGTTGCCGACGGGGAACGCGCCGATGGTGGAGTATAACTTGCACTTGGGGTGCGAGGACGACGTCGTGAAGTCGCGAAGTGGTAATTTCTGGTCGTCCCCAGTCACCGAGGCGCGTGTGGTGTATCACAATTATGAAAAGGATGACTTTTTCACGTGGGAAAAGGGCATTCCGATGAAGAAGGCGAACATTTACCCGGGCGATTCACAAACGTGGGCGGTCGATACTAACGTGCCGGATTGGGAGTACGGCTTTGCGTTGAAGAACGAACGCGGGGAAATTTTGTATGAAATTGGTGACGACACGATGGACAACGCGCCGTCGACGACTGCGCCGTTGTTTCAACAAAAAGAATGCACGAACATGTACGGGATGCACCATAACCGCATGGCGCCCATCGACGTGGCGAATTCCGAACGACCAGGATACGTGGATAAAACGTTTGGATCGTGCAGAAACGACTGCGTCCTGAAGGGTGATCCTTGGGAATGGAGCGACGCCGACAAGGCGCGAATGACGGCGGTGATGAAGGACAACCCACCGAAAGGTTTGGGATCGTCGTTTATGATGTACGGTACAACCGCCCCGGGCGTGTGTACGCTCAACTTATTCGCCAAAGCCGGATGCGGTATCGCGCAAGATGACATCGTGCTGCACGCTGACCCGAGACCGAAGCAGAACAAGATGATCTTTGACTTCTTGACGTGCGGTCGTTGGACTGGCGATTACTCTGGCTGGCGTACGCAAGCGTGGACATCCATGCCCGAAGTCGGTCCGGCGAACGAACAAGCCACCGACGTCAAATGGAAATATACCTACGAGTACAAGGCGAATGGTTTACAAGTTGATCTAGAATCATCCACCATGCCGAAACGTTTCTTGATCCTCGCGCCGTGGTTGTCATCCAACCCGTACGACCGCGTCAGGTCCATCGGGACGGCGTGGAACCCCGCATTTCACCCGCGTTCGACTGGCGCATGCCAACTCGCGCCCATCTTTTCCCCGCGTGTCACGCGCGCGCGCGTGCCCGTATAGTTTTCTAGCTTTACAAACGGCACGATATCAAGATGCTTTATTTTTCGCTTTTACACACGCGCATGCGTCGGCTCGACTGACGCCGCCCGAGTGTATTATAAACTTTTTGATAACCAACACAACGACACGACACACGACGACACACGACGACGCGCGCCCCGATGTCGCCCGCGAACACCGTGGATGACAAAGATGAAGAAATAGCGCGCCTGCGTCGCGCGCTGCATCGAGCGACGGATGCGGCGATGGCGTACGCGACGTCGAGCGCCGCCGCGGTGGCGTCGATGAAGACGCGATTAATGACTGTTGAAGACGAATGCGCGCGAGCGCGAGCGAGGGATGCGGCAACGATTGAGGCGCTGACTCGAGAACGGGACGACGCGCTGACGTCGTTGGCGAACGCGGTGAGGATTGGCGACCGCGGTGACGAGGAGCCTCGAGAACGGGACGACGCGCTGACGTCGTTGGCGAACGCGGTAAGGATTGGCGACCGCGGTGACGACGACGACGAAGACGACGACGACGACGACGACGACGAGTCGAAGAGGACGTCTTTGGCGTTCTCGGCGAGCGACGTAGACGCCGCGGAACTTGAGTCGGTGAGGCAGAGGTGCGAAGTCGCCGAGCGCGTGTTGAATGACTTGCGCGAAGAAGGATTGTGTCTCGCGGACGAAGCCGCCAAGGCGAGCGTACGACACGAGGAGTTTTTAAGGGTGCTGAGCGTGGTGGATGAAGCGAAGAAAGACTTGGCTGCGGCGCATGAGCTCGTGGTCAACAGGCGGCGAAACAAATTGAAGTCGTCGCCGACGACGACGACACGCGCTATAGAAAACTAGAACACTTAGTTAGACGTGTAGGTACCGGTAGAAGAGTAGAGCTTGTAGAGCTGCAGTTTGCGACCTTTGGCGACGCGTGGTAATGGCTTCAGTATTCAAAGACATGTGTCTTTATTCGTTCTTACAATTTTTTTTTCGTTGATACAGAGACTTTTACTCAAAGAAAAGTCTCAAACAATACGGACGAGCCCAATACATCCAAAGAATATTTGTGTTGCGTCCACGCGCAACGTTTTACACCGCCTGAGCGTTAATCTTATTACCCGGGGTGAACCTGCGAATGGTTTCTCCGAAATTTCGTCCAAGACCGTTGATAGCTCTGGCTTGCGAACGGAAGAAGCCTTGCGTGAAATTTGCCGCGCCCACCGCCACCGAAGGTAGAGAAATTGACGAAGGACTCACTCGAATACCGAGCGTTGGTGAGAACATCGGACGCTTAGTGCCCGCAATCCCTCGAGTTCGACGGGTGTTGTTGGCGGCCGCGCGAACCGTGGATGGCAAAATTTCTCTTTCGAGTTGAGTCGTGACGCCCTTGCCAACCTGAACGACGGCGTTCGAAACGGCGCCGTGCGCGGCAAAGAGCAGTCCAACTGCAGACCGCCCACTGTCCAACAGAAATCCTCCAAATCCAAGCACTTCACGCACGATCGGAACGTCCTCGGAAGTGCTGGCAAGCGCGCCAGAACCCCAAGTCACGAGTCGCTTGGCTGGTGCCGCGAAAGGCAGCAGTCTTGCGCCCAAGCCAAACATCAAAGTCGCCCCAGCCGCGCGCCCGGCTTGCGCCCATCGCTCGACATTTTCAACATCTGAAATAGCGTGCGTGAGCCACAGATGGTGCTCCCAGATGTTTCCTTGTTGACGGATGCGCTTAATCACGAGGTCTTTGATGTACTTGCTGCTCACCGCTTGTTCTCGGCACAAATAGTAGGACAAGTCATTCAAATAGTGCCTGCAGTCATTCGTGTGCAACTCGTACATCAAATCGCGCGCACCATTGAATCCACGAATGTCATCGAGGGACAAGTGCGTGGTACCAACGAGATAGCTCTTGTCTGGTAATTGCTTCAGCACCGACTCGCGAATTTCACCCTGCACGCACGATCGCTTTCTCCGCGCGCGGTGCTTCCCAACCTGTCCCTTCATCATCGCGTACACCGTCTCACGCGCACCTTGCTCTGACGACCGCAAAGTCTTACCACCGGCTAAAGCTAACCATCGATCGTGCATGTCTCCACCCACGGGACCAAAATCAAACTGTCTCATCTCCCCCGTCCTCACGTCTCTGTACACCAACATAAAGTGCGCCACGCCCGCCGTTTGCAACGCCTCTCGCGCCCCGCTCGGTAACTTTGCAAAGAATCCTCTCCCCCATTCCTTAAACGGTCGACTGACGCAATACACCTCCGCTTGTCCGTTCGCACGCTTCTCGCGTGCGTTCAACTCGTCGTCAATTTCTCGTTCCCGGAACGCCCGCGCGTCCCCACCGACGTCGAGCGTCCCAAACGGCGTCTGCACCGTGCTCAGCGCATTATTCGCCCGCGTCTTCGCGCGCGCGCCCGGGAACAACGGTTCGCGCCGCGCATCCACACCACCGTTTGCATCGTCCGACATCGCGTCCGTGTCAACCGCGCGAGAACCCACGCGCGCGAACGTTCGATGCGATGCGAACAAGATCTAGGGCCGCAACCGCGACCGCGCGAGCGTTCCGACGACGCCGCCTCGCGCGCACGTCGCCACCGTGCACGGCGGTGCGCGTGTGTGATTCGTCGTGTGCGTCCGTCGTGCGCCGCGCCGCGGTGACTGTCGCGCCGTGCGAGTCGTACTGTGCCGATGGGCATGGAATATCCATTCATGAAATGTGCATCGTTTTTTTGGATGAATATTCCAAAACGCGTACACATACGAGAGACGTTGAATGCACGCGATGCGGGATGCGTACGAGACGGATGATGACGAGATTGTGAAAGAGTGTATGTGGTGATGGTGTCGTGACGCGCGGGCGCGGGCGTGCGTTGTGCTAATGGTATTAGAGTGGTATTATAACGAGGAGGCGCGGCGGCGCGACGGTTGGACCAATCCGATGCGGATTACTTTTTCGTGACAGCCAGCGATGGGTTTTGTACTGGTGGTGTCCACGTGAGTAAATCTGGGTTGAACTCTAAGCGTGACCGCGCGGTGATGGAGTTCTTCTGGAAGCTTTTCAAGTGTTCTTCGACGATTTTGGGCGACGAAGAAATGATATGCTGGCCTTTCCAGTACTTGATGAGATTCAACGACTGCAACGCGCTGACGATGTCATCCTCACGAAACATGAGCATGGCGCTCAAGTCTTTAATGCTGAGATTTCCACGGTGCTTGTGCAGGGTGTCTAACACGACTCGGCTCCAGTAGCTTCGATAGCTCACTTGTCCGAGGTCGGACAGCGGCCGTTCGGGGGTGCCATAAATGCCTTCGCGTCGGCTCAGTTCATAGCTCATGGAAATGAGAAACGAGCCATATCCCTTGCGCTGATACGCCGGAAGCGTTAAAATACATGCCAAATTGTAATCATCGTATGAAGATTTTTCTTTGCTGAAATATCCGACAATGTCGTGAGATTTGTCGCCATCGTATGACTCGGTCAAAATGTAAAACATAAAAGGCTCGACGTCAAAGTACAACGTCTTATGATCCAAGAACAACTTGGCCATCAAGCACAGGTTTTGACAATAAGTCTTAAAGTGTTTACCATCAATCTCCCAGAACCCCAAAATCGGCTCGCCCGGCCCTTGCTCGTGCCGATAAATTCGTCTACCCGGAGGGTTCTTCAACGTGCACGACTCGCGGTGTTGCACGCAAGTCTTTTGCTTACGCATGTACTTTAAGCAAAATCGGCACACGTACAACTTTGAACACTTCCCAAAGTCATCGGGATAGGGTGAATAATACCACGTATCCATCTCGTGTCGTCCGAGCTCAATCGAATGCACGTTTTTCACCTTTGTCTTTTCTTCATGCTCGCGTTCAAACATTTGATCAATCGGCGGCAAATCCTCCACAGGTGCGTCGACGTTGTGTATCTCATTAAAACGCCGCTTTGAGTTCCTCGTCAGCGTCTTCGTTTCACTCCCAAGCACCGCCCCAGGCGTGGGCACCACTCCATTCGCGCCGGCGCCTTCATCGCCAATCGCCGCAGATTCCGCACCTTTAAACGCCTCCACGCCATCACCATTGATCCATTCATCCAACCGCTTGTTCAACTCGGCGTAGTGCACGTAATACTCCACGTCCCCACCCCCATCACTCGCCACGCGATGCTCAATCACCGTCGCCCGTCGTCGATTCCCATCCCACGATGCGCGCGCCCACACGTCGGCGCCTTCAGCAAACACCCCATCATCCGCACCACCGCTCGACGTCGACGCCATCACCCGCGCCGGTGTCGCCGGCATTTCATCGCGCGCGCATCCATCCATCATTTCCGCGCGCGAAATCGCGCGTGTCGCCGTCGCGCGCGCGAAAGTGTGACGTCAAAGCGTCAATGTGCACGCGTCAACCACCGCACCAGAGGCTGTCGTGATTGGCGCCCGCGCGACACATATCCGCGCGCACCGCCGCGCGCGAACGCGTTTCGCGCGCGCTAAACGCCGTAAACGACAAACGTATTTTTGTGTCACGCATTCGCGTCGCGCAACGCGCCATGTCGGGCGCAGGCGCGGGCGCGAGCGCGTCGAGAGTGTCGAATCTCACGCAACTGACAGCCTTGTCCATGGTGGTCATGCCGCTCGGCATCGTCGCGCACGTGGTGGCGATGTGTGCGCTGCCGCTCGAATTACTGGCGACGTATGCGCGTGAGATGACGGGATCGAAGGGCGGGGAGTTGAAGGCGCTCGTGGTAGCGCTGTGGGGGCTTGCGTTGGCGCCGACGGCGACGCGGTTGGCGACGTCGGATGCGCGCTCGGATGCGCGCGTGATTAAAAGTTTAACGGCGCGACACGCGGCGACGGTGGAGGCGTTGCGAGCGGAGAATGAAGAGTGCGAGAGTAAATTTATCGCCGCGTGTAAGCGATTGAAGGAAGAAGAGAGGATTCGTGAGCGTTTGAGGAAAGAGTTGCGCGAGGCGCGCGAAGCTGTCGTCGGTCCAGAGCTGGCGGCGGGCGGCGGCGGCGGATCGATGTTCTTCGTCACCGCGGTGGCTTTGGGCACGATTTTATTGTATTTTCACGACATCACTGAGGTGAAGCACGTAGATAAGAAACTCGCAATGTGGGTGCCCGTGGCGTGGTTGCTGGTGTTGAGCGCTGGAAAGCCAGCCAACGTCGTGAAACTCGTCACGGCGGCAAATTTGGTGCTCAGCGGGTATTTTTTACACATCGTTCTCGATCACAAGCGATTGCTCGGTACGGTGGCGCACACGATCATCGGCTGAATGCGCGATTGACGACGTTGACTTCGACGACGACATGTACATGATTTAAATTTGTGAATAAATACTATACACCGCCGCTACGGCGCTACTCCTAGACAATTTTTCCCGTGGCGCCGGGTAAAGGCGCGTCGTCACGGCCATCGGTCCTATTCGTCGCTCGTCGATTCGCTCCCCAGCGACGTCGCACAAACTCTCTCGAGTGCGGCGCCAGTTCGACGTTGTCTGGCGTTCGCGCGTGCAACCGATAGTATTCAGACCACATCGCGCGTTGGTCATCCGCGACGAATGTGTCGCCGTCGTACACGCGCAACGGCTCATTGGATGTATTCGTAAACTTTCCAACCTGTAACGACCGCGGACGTGTATTCCACTCCTTGGGCGTCGCGAGCGCGGCTTCGATGTACCGAACGTCATCCAGAACGGCGTTCCAGCCAAAGTGCGTATGACCAAACACGTGACACACGTGCCCCGGCGCGACGCGCGCTTTCAACTGTTCTACGCGCGCGCGCAAAAACGCGCTCCCGCTCGCTTGCGGCAGACGCGGATAGAACAACATGCGCTTCTCCGGAATGAGCTCGATGCGCGGGACAAAGTGCGACATGGACACGATTTTATGCTCGGGCTTCACGGCGTCCAAAAACGCGTTCCAACCGTCATTCACATCATTCAACGCGTCGCAATATCTCGCCACATCCTCCGTGCGCGGATCTAGATTGCGAAACTTGGAAAACCGAAAGTCTCCCATGACGGACTCGACCGGCGGCACCGCCTCGGCCACGTTCGCTTCTTCGTCCCACGATTTATGATGGTACGAATGTATCGGCGCCACCCACACGTCATCGTTCACCAACACCGGCGTCGTCACCACCCCTATCGATGCGCACGCGCGCAATATCGCATCAATCTTCGCCAAAGAATCGTCAATCCCGCGCGCGGCGTCGCGCGCATTCAACCACAGCTCGTGATTCCCAAACGTGTACGCCACGACGTCGTACCGTCGCTGAAACTCGCGCAAACACGCGTGCACGGCGTCGATGTCGTCTGAGACGTCTCCAGCGACGCACAGCACGCGCGTCGACGACGACGACGACGCGTCGGGGTCGCGAAGTCCGCGCACCCACGCCATGTTTGCCGCGTACTCGACGTGCACATCCGAGACGGCGTACACGTGCGTCGCCGACGACGATGGCGACGACGACGACGACGACGACGACGACGACGACGACGACGACGCTCGCATCGCTGGCGACGGCGCGCGAGGCGTGCGATCGACGACGCGCGGCGCGGGTGCGAACGCGCGCATGCGAAGGCGATGCGTGACACACTGACGCGCACACATCAATGTCACACGCGCACGCGCCGCCGACGACGACGACGACGACGACGCAAAGGACGGAAACGACGCGTGCAGCGAGGCGTCGTCGCGCGCTATGCGTCGCCGGCGCGAGTCGTCGCGCGTTTATCACCACGACGCTCGTCGGCGTCGCCGTACGCGATGCCGTGGACGCGGACGCGGACGCCGCGGTGAACGCGCGCACGACCATGGACGCCATCGACGTCGAGTTTGGCTTGGCGAATAATCGCATTCGCGCGTGTCCGCGCGAGCACAACTGCGTGAGCACGAGCGCGCGCGCGGCGGAGCAGTACGCGTCGGCGTGGACGGCGCCGAGCTACCTGAGCGCAAAGGACGCGAGCGAGGCGCTAATCGATGCCGCGCTCGACCTCGGGGAGGACGTGCGGCTGATCGAACGACAAGTGATAGAAGGCTTTGGGATTTATCTGCGCTTTGCGTGCGCTGGCGCGCTCGGGGAAGATTGCGTGGAGTTTTTAGTGAAGCAAGATGTCGTGAACGACCGGGCGTGGGCTGGGGACGAGGAAAACGGGCCGCTGGTGTTATTTCGGTCGTTCGCGTTGGATGTGAAGTATGTGTATCCGTTCATGACGCCGGTGTCGGATTTAGGGGCGCAGGGGAAACGGATGGAGAAGATACGGGCGGCGTTGGGGTGGAAGACGCTCGGATGTGAGGTTTGTTGACGTATTGACGTATTGAAGAACACGTCTTTCGTCTTTGTCTTTTAATATAAAAATAGAGCTACTAGGCGTTGACAGCGGGCAATGTTGTTGTAATGATGATGCCATGCGTTGCATTCATCTCCTTTACAACGCGTCGATGGCGGCAGAGATGCTTTCTGGAGTTTGATTCGTGACGTACCCGGGCTCAACGCGAACGACGCCGAGCTCGCCGAGAAATTCGCGCACGTCCATGGTGGCTACAATATTCTCCGTCGCTCGCTGCACGTCCTCCGTGGATGATACATGGACGTCGAGCAAGTTACACGCCACCTCCACCTTATCGCCGTGCGGAAGTGCCATGGATTGCACGGATTGAAGGCCCCCTCCGCGTTGTGAGACGCGTTTGGCGACGGCGCGTCCAAACGACATTGCGCGCTTTAAACGCTGTTCTGCATCCATACTCACACCGAACGTGAACACCAAGGGCACGTTATAATTACACACCCACGGTACGGCGCCAACCATGGCCAAGCCTTCGCGTTCAGGGACGACATCTGGGCCGTAATCAAACGCAAAGCCGCGCTCGGCAACAAACTCCCCGCGCCACGTCCCGCTCACCGCCCCACTAAAGTACCCACTTCGCCTACGAATCTCATCCAACCCGACACCATCGCTCGCCGCGTCACCGTATAATTTTACTGGCACCCCAAATGATCCCAATCCCGCGCCGATCTCGCGCGCGAGCTCCGCGGCGTCGGCGCGACGTCCCGCATCCAGCGCGTGACAGCTCACGTGGTCAACCACCCCCACGCGCGGATGCGTCGCCGCGTGTTCTCGCAGATCTACCACGCGCAAAGACGCCGAGGCGACTTCTAACGCCGACCGAGTGACGTCGTTGGCATCGCGCCCGGCGAATGTGAATCCTGTTCTGTTGTACTCGACGTCTCTGAAAATATTCACCAGCGCCACTGGGCGCGTCGTGGACGCCTTACGCGCGATAGCTTCGATTTTATCCAGCACCACGGCGTTGCGACCTTCGGATACGTACACCACGGCTGCGAGCGCGGCGCGAGCGGCGGATGTCATCGATGGTGTCTCGTGAGGCGTGATATGTGGAGGCTTCACAAGTGGTAAGCTGGCTTTGAAAAATGTTTACGACACGAGCCTATGGACTAAGCGCTATGTTGTACAACGGCTATGTGATGGATCTGTCACGTCGCTCGTGCGTGTAAGAATGTTGTTGATTATTTTTCGAAAGCTTGGTCTTTGCCGCGTACTACGAAAGCTTCGTCGTCGTTGTCTTCGCTGTCACTTTCTTCATCCGTGGATGGTTCAAACGCTTCGAGAATGGACACGCCTGGGTCTTCTAAGTCTGCGTCTTGGTCCTCGTCGTCGTCAGTTCGCCGGCGCTTTTCAGTGCCAGGCTCTGATTGACGTCGACGAGAACGTATTTTGTTGTTATCGAACTCGACACGATTGTCGGTGTCGTCGGCAATGCTCAGAGCGCGCGCGAGCATCGCGCGAGCCGAGGCGAAATGTCGTCGATGCGCGCCAGGCGCGGTGGCAAGCATCATGCACTGTTCCAAACCGTTCGCGGCTCCAAGCGTGCGCTCCATCGTCTGCTTCACTTCACTTGAAGGATCAGTTCGCATGGTTTTTGCGTACACAGCAAACTGTGATGTACATTTCGCTGCCAGTGTCAGCGCTCGCGCACCTGTGCTCGCGATGCGACCGGAAACTACGCCGCCAGGCGTGGGTACTGCGCGAGCCGCAGATACGAGAGAGCTGATGGTGAAGTGCAGCATGTACGACAACCCTTCGTATTGCTCAAACATCGCCTGCGAGTTTTCATCGCTGAGTTCATCGATGCATCGTTCGAGCTGCGCTGCGACAAAATCAAACACAGAGGCGGCGGCAACCATAATTCCACCGGGGCCGAGCGGCGAACGCGCAACGATGAACGTCTTACTCTGCTTGCCAGGCCAGTAGGAAGTATTCACGGTAGAATCAGCCTTGCCTTTAGTGTTAAACTCCACAGATTTTGAGATGATTGAAGTCAAATTGGACGTAAACGTCGCAGTCATGGTGGGATCGTTGTTGAGCGTGTCGATGGCTTCTCTCAACCACGCTGCACGCAAACGTAACTTTTGCACCCAGTCAGGAAATTCAGACGCATCAATAGATGTGTCGTCGAATGAGTCCACGTAGGACTGCGCAATTTTGTCGGTAAGAACGCGTTCCGCATCCTTCAAAACATCATTCTCGATTTTATCCACCCACAACGCTGCGCCAGCAAAAGCATTTGTGACATGTTCAAACCAAGATGCATGTTCCTTGATTGGAAGCATGATGAACAACCGCCGGAATAAACCTAATACTTCGTCGGCTTGAAGGAGCGTACGGGAACTGATAGACAGCGTCCAATTCATAGCCGCAACGAGGTATGTGTTTTGTCGATCGATTTCGGATTTGTTCTCGACGCCGAGTAAATCCAATGATGGCGTCTTGAAAGCGATGAGTTCAACAAAATCATGAAACGTCGCAGAATCCGTACAGAGATCCAGCAAGCAAGAGTAGCAACGAATACAAGCTTCGCGCATCGTCAGTAACGTTGAAGTTTCAGCGAGGCGAAGTAGAGCGTGCATGCAACCAGAGCTGATTAGTATGCTCAACGCGTCATTTGACACAGTGACAAATGTGTTGTTGAGTTTTTCACAACACCAAGCGAGAATCTTCAACTTTACCTCATCACTCAGATCAACCGACAACTGAGTGAAAGTGTGCCTCAAGACGCTCAAAACTACTTTAATTTGTAACTCTGAAGTCATCTCGTCTATTTTGACATCTGCGTTGGACGACATGATTTGCTTGTTGATTCGTTCCAACTCCATCAGCTGTAAGGCTTTCGTGCACAATATTTTACCTCCTTCATTGGCAAACTTCATAAGTATTGGATCTGTTTGTGTTTCTTCCGTCGGTGCAACATACAATGCGTGGACGAGATTCATTTGCGTTGCAACGACTGCGCCGGCGATGATGTGACCCATCGCGCGCTCGTCATCTGGTAAGCGACGAAACGCGCCTTCATCGAGATCTACACCTCCATGAACGACTTTTCGCTTAAAATCGTCCGCACTCGTATACCCAACAAGATCAAGCTCAGCGATGACAAAAGCTGATATCGTAGTAGGACTCAAACGCTCCTGGCGAGGAATACGCAAATAATTGCAGATGGACAGTCTATCAGCTTTACCATCCTCCTTCCAGTGAACTCCCATCGCCGTGAGACGAGGCTCGAGCCAAGCATCGCGTAACGTGCACAAATCGCTCACTTCGAGGCATCTGGCCGCGGTGCATACGGCACGCATGCCGACACTCACGCACGCATATCCTTGCTCTACCGGCGCGCTGCTCATCGCCGTCAGCGCCTTGTGCAGAGCACGCACCAAATCGTCGCTCTTAATCAAGCCTTCGACCGAAAATGCCCCTTGCAAGACTGTTAATCCGAGAACGCGCGAACCACCACTACCAGTGAGTAGCTTTTCAATGAGGTCCATCAATTCGCGCTCCTTTTCAGACTCACGCGCCGCTAAATGTGCCAGACAAGCCGCGACGCTCAGCGCCCAGTCTCGCGTTCCCACCCCCGTGCGTGCGTTCGGCGACGCCATGGCGAGCACCTCGTCATCATCAACGGGAACACTCGGTAAACATTCCATTAATACGTTCCAATGTTTATCCAACAACCGCGCCTCGTCGAATAAGATGACGTTTTTACGTTTCGGACAAAATGCGTGCACGACGACGCGAGCGCAATTCACCCGAACCATCGCCGCACACGTCGGTTCCACCACCACCCGACGCATCGCATACAATACCTCATCAACGCCTCGCTCGCATGTTTTATCCCAATCACTCGCGCGCAATAAGCCTTCGGCAAATCGTTTTAAAAGCTTCACGACTGTTCGCTCTCGCGCGCGACAAATCCACACCTTCTCATCCGTCTCCAACGTCAACGCACGCATGAGCGCATCTATACACGCGCGAATCTCATCCAACGTTACCGTACACGACTTTGCGTTCCATATGTCGGTGAACTTGGACAGCAACGCCTCCACGGCGTCGTCAGAAAACGTAACGAGCGTCGAGCCAAATGCATGGCCAGCTTCCAACGACGTCGTCGCCGTCGTCGCGCGCACGCGCGAGCGCGCGCGCGCGCTCGACTTTGCACTCATATCTCGTGCGTCTTCGCCCGCGGCGGACGCGCGGGAGGCGTGACCCGTCAGCTCGTCGTAATCGGCAGCGTGCGTTGCTCTGAAGAGTTCCGAGCGCCTCACACACGCACGCGCACCGCGTGCGCATTCGCCGCGCTCGGGCGGTCACGCGCGCGGTAGACAACGGACGTCGCGTGCGATGTCGTTTCGCGCGCGACGCGCGACGGGCAACGCGAATGCAAAGGCGACAAAGGCGGGTGTTGACGACGAGGACGATGCGTTAAAGCCACCGACGATGAAGACGAAGACAAATACGACGGCAGGAGCGTCGGGGGCGGGCACGAAAGCGAAGAAGAAGGGCATAAAACCTGCGGCATCGTTGTTGTCGTTTGAAGACGACGACGGTGGGGAGGGTGAGGACGACGACGGGCTCGGGAGAAGTTTATTGAAGACGACGAAGAAGTTGCGGGACAAAGGGGCGACAAAGGCGCGGTTCGCGGCGAACATAGCCTTACCGACGCCGTCGATCGTCGCAACTGGGAGTGAGACGCGTTCGTATGATTTAGAGTCGTTAAAGGCGCTGGCGAGTGCGCAGAGAACGGTTAAGGATAGACCTGAGGAACACCGGGAGGCGGCGGCTGGGACGAGCGGAGCAGCGGTCGCTGGTCGTTCGGTTGGGGATGTTTTCGGGCGCTCTGGGGAATGGTTGCCACCGCCTCCGCCGCGTGAAGATGCGCTGAGTGGGATTCCAGATGCCAAGACGATTGCAGCGGCAAAGGCGAAGCGTGAGGCGGCGCGCTTGCAGGCGAGTGGAAAGCCGGCGGCGGATTTCATAGACCTCGATAGTGGACGTGAGCATAGAAATGAGCGCGTGGCGTTTAAGGCAGTACACGGCGGCGTATCAGATAGAATGATCGGTGTGTATGCCGAGGGTGACATCTTAGCAGGGAGTGATGGAGAGGATGCAGATGAGTTTGAGCGTGCGCAGTTTTCACGCGTCTTCAAGGATGAACCCGATATGAAGCGCACGGTAGCGCAAGTCAAATTGAGCGCTGGCGGCGGGAAGGCATCGAGTGTAAGCATCGAGCAAGATGGTATAGACGCACTTGCGAGCTTACGACGCGCACTCGCTATGGCAGAAGCATCGAGTGTGAATGCAACGTCTGAAGCGGCTCGAGCTGATGACCATGCTGTAAAGAGTAAAGAAGCTTTGGAGTTTTACGAAAGAGAGCTCAAGGGCGCCAGCGAACGCTACGTGTACACGCAAAAATTGCGAGATTACTTTAGGGATGCGTGCGCGATGTTGCATCACAAGATGCCTATTGTAGACGAGTTGGAAGCTCATTATAGAAAATTTCACGCGCTTCGCGCCAAGGCGCTCACAGAAGCCATTGATGTCGAACGTGAGGAAGCCGAAATCGAAGCCATTGCGGCAACTGAGGCGGTGAATGCTGTTTTCGCCAATGGTGGCACGCACGCTGAGGCCACGGCAGCGGCAGCGGCGGCTGTAGAGGATGCAGTGTTCAAGGTGAAAAATTTGCAAGCCAAAAATCTCGATGAAATGGGTCGAGATTTGAATATAGCGATCCGCGAAGCCGCGAAAGCGCGCTCGAAACGCCGTCAAGTGAGTTTATCTACCGCAGTGGCCGAAGAAGAGCGGCAAGTGTCTTTGTTTCACAAGGATTGGACAGATGCGCGCCAAGCCGCCGACGCCATCCTGTGCGACGCATCTGAAGAGTTCTCAACCGTTAGCGCCGTCAAAAAACGCGCCGAGGAGTGGAAACGCACGCATCCAAGTTCTTACAAGAATACGTACATGTCAATTTCTGCACCAAGCTTGTTTGCGCCGTTTGTGCGCATAGAATTAATCGGCTGGTCACCGCTATACCCGCGACAAGGCTCGTCCATTCCCACAGGGCTGGACTCGATGAAATGGCATGGCGATCTTTTCGACTACGGTCTCGCCGATGGCGCTGGCGTCGATTCAAGTGATGAAGATGGGAATTTGTTGCCAAACATCGTGCAGCATGTCGTTTTGCCTATTGTTTCTGAAGCCGTCGAGGAATGGTGGGATCCACGAGACGCGACGCAGACGCGAGCGTTGGCGGCATCTCTCAAGGATGTATTTGTGTACGTCGATCCAGCGACGAATGAAGAGGCAAAAGAAGTTGAAATTGCTGTGCAGCGCAAGCTCAAGCGATGCGCTGAGGAAGATTGCGTGGTACCGACATATTCGCCAGTCGTCGCGCAGTGCGCGCCAGACGCAAAGCGCCACGCCGCCATTCGCTTCCAAACATCTCTCGACGTCATCCGAGGCGCACTCGAACTAGACGGTGTTCTAGGTCGCGTGACGCTCCAACGCATCGTATGCGACGTCATCGTAGCTAAGCACATCGTGCCATACGTGCGCTTACAACTCGTCGATCCGAGTGTCTGCGCCGCGACGCTGCGCGCCCTCGTCGACGTCCTACCCACTGATTGGACGCGAACCGCCCCTCAAGGCATCCTACCCTTGCGTGACATCGCGCAATCGCTGCAGCAGATTGCTAGCGCGTCGTCCAACGCAGACACCACCATGGCAGCCGATGCGACACACGTCCTCGCTCGCCTTTCGCCGTAAAAGTAGTTGTAACGTCATAGCATCGCATAACCTCAGAGACACACGCAAGGCGCGCGTTCGTTCGCGCGCGATGCGCCATCTACGTGCGCTATGCACTCGTACGTGCGCGAGAGGCGCGTCGACGAGCGCGCGTGCGAGTCCTCGGCGGTTTGGTCGACGGATTCACTTGCGTTCTACAAAAGATTCAGACACCTTTGACGAAGACGATGAAGACGACGAAGACGAAGACGACGAAGACGGAGACGCGCTGGTGTTCAAACAATCATCTCAGTCGGTTGGTTTTGCGCAGTTTGTCGACGCCAAATCTCTCGCGCGGGCGCTTCAAGCGCTCAGAAACGCCACGGATGTGCCCGCCGCGACGAAAGCCGCGGAATGGATTGACAAAGCCGCGGGTGACAGCGCGCGACGGATGGAAGCCGCGCAAGCAGCGGCAATGGCATTTATTGAGGCTCGCCAATCGATTCCAAGCGATGTCGCGAGGCAAGTGAGCGAGGCGTTGGCGAGTACGGCGGCGTCGCGAGGCGAAATTGGTTGGTTGCGTTCGACTGCGACTGCGACAATGATCGACGGAACGAAAGAGTTTGAGGAGATTTTAGCGCTCGTAGAAAGCAAACATGGTGGAAGTGTGTTGACGGATGAGTACGCTTACTTACTCGTGCCTGGGTTGTATGGATGTTATTATCCGGGATATTACGACGACGTACGCGACGCCTTTGCCGCGTATGGCGTCGAATGCCGCACCTCTTCGCTCGTAGACGGCGAAGGCACGGTCGAGACCAACGCTGCAGCGATCACTCGTGAAGTGGAGGAGTATCACCGCGAAACGGGTAAGAAAATTATTCTTATTGGACATTCCAAAGGTGGTATTGATTGCGCCGCGGCGTTGGCCATGTACGACGACGCGATGCGAAATCGCGTTGTCGGCCTCATTGCTGTGCAATGCCCGTACGGTGGGAGCCCAATAGCGACAGACTTACTGAGTGAGCCTCTCGCCGCGCTTACGACGTCATTTCTCGAAGCGCTGCTTGGTGCACCTCGGGGCGACGGAGCGCGTTTATGCGCACCAATCGCCGATTTGACATATGCTGCTCGTCAAAAATTCCTCAAAAAGTTCCCGCTTCCCGAGCACTACGCCGTCGTGAGCTTTCACAGCGCCACAACGTCTCCCGCTGCAGGTTTATGGCCTGCTGCGTCGTACACGAAGAATAGATACGGAGAAGATAGCGACGGATTGGTCGCGCGATGCGACGCCTCAATTCCAGGCGCCGTCGACGTCCGTCTCGACAGCGAACAAGACCACGCAGACTGCGTCTTCCCAGCCAAACACGCCGCAGATTTATTCACCAGGCACGCCAAAGAACAAGCCGCGAACCTTTCAGCGCGTCAACTTGCGGGTTTCTCGCCAATCGAACGCGTTGGACCTACGATTCCACCCCCAGTCGGCGTCGCCATCGTTTCGGCGCAACGCGCGCTCGGCGACGCCCTTCCCGAACGCCTCAAATCTAGCCCGCGTTCGGTGGATTATCACGTAGCCCTAGTCGGTGTACTCTTACGTCACCATCGCCGCGCCTAGCTCACGCGCGCATCTCACCACACTGCGATACATTGTAGATTTAGTCACACAGAGTTGTCGCGCACCAAGACACCCACAACGCATTGGCATCCTCATTGATCGCCACGCCACGCATGTCGTCGCCCGCAAACTCTGGCGCCTTGGCGCACCTCACGCAGCGCCGCGCCAAGCTCGCCGCCGACCTCGCCGAGGTCGAGCGCCAGGTGTACGACCTCGAAACCGCCTATCTCACCGACCATTCGGTGAACGGCAACGTCCTGAAGGGTTTCGAAGCGGCGTTGGCGCAGACGAAACAAAGCGCGACAAAGAAGGTGAAGCCGTTCAAAGTGGACGAACGCGGGTTTAGCGTGTCGAGTGCGACGTCGCAGGTGAACGATGAGATCGCGGCGGAGGCGGAGGCGGTGAGGACGACGGCGAGTGGGCGACTGGCGAAACCACCGACGACGTTTCGAACGTAGACGAGCGCGATGATTCAGAAGCTTTATGTATCAAGGAAACGAATCATTTGAGTGTGTATTACTAGCGTATATGTGGTTTAGTAGGTTTAGTAGGCTATAGTGTTCGTTGAAAATCAATACGCGTTTCAGCGAAATCAATCAAAATCAACGTGGCGTCAATTCAAACGTCATCAATGCGTCCTCGCTCTTCTGGACCGTGCATTTGACGTAGTTCTTAAAGCGAAATCAACTCCGCGGTGGAAGGCCCGAACATCGCAGCGCGGATCGCGGGTGTTGACCCTTCATACGCAATTCTCAACCGCGCATCGAGGGTGTTATCGCACAAAATCTTCCCTGACGCGTTCACAACCTCCACGCCGCCCGAACACGCCGGCGCCGCCGCGAGCGAGGACGTTTCATCCAACTCCACATTCACCCCAGGCAACACCGCAGATGCGCGACGAATTGCGTCACGAACTACGCTCACGTCACTCTCGCGGCATCGCACGCGCACTGTGCTCTCATTAATCTTCTTTGCGCCCTGAACGATGAGCGTCTCGAGCAGCCCGCAATACGCCACCGCGTTTGAGCTCGTGCCCGCTAAACTCTCTCTCGCTTCATCCAACACCGATTGCACCGCAGCTTCGCGCGCCGCGAGAACCTTCAAACGCATCGCATTCCGCGACGTCGAAGCCTCAATCTTCTTTGCCGTGTCCACGGAGAGTTCTTTGCGTTCGTATTCTTTTGCGATTTTGATCTTCTCGCCATCCACCATGGAGAGCTTTTCAATGTTAAATTCCTCCTCAGTGGCTATGGCGATCTCACGCGCCTTCTCGCTCGCTTCTTGCTTGATGAATTGAACCATCTATGGTGCGCGTGCGCGAAAAGAGAACGGCGAGGGTGAGTACGAGGGTGATGTGGGAACTGCCAAAGCGGCGATCTGTAAGCGAAAAACTTCTGACGACGGTGTGGATACGACGACGCGACGACCGCGAGCGAGCGAGCGCGTACCTGGTTTATTTGTTTGTCCACATCGGCTTGATTCATGGCGCGAGAGAACGAATGACGGGTCGTGTTGTGTCGCAAGGGCACTAGCGCTGGGTCGAAGGAGAGACGTCGAAAAGCACTAGTGTCGATATTTTAAAGATTGTGTCGCTACGCTAACGTGCGGTGACGCGAAGCTAATTCCTCGCTTGATGTTTTAATTCCACACTTGGTCACCAAAGAATTTCAACGCCGGGACGCCTCTAATCTCCATGTCGAATAAAGGAGCTTCGATGCGGTCGAGTGAGTTCAACCCGGCGTCTGCGTCGCACATTTCGAGCGCACGCGCCTGATCTTTTTCCTTGATGCTGCAAAAGTTTACCGCAGCCTGGGCCGCCTTTAATGCTCGCGCGTTCGCCGCAGCGTACGTTTGAAATTGCTCGGCGTTCGGAGAGCTAGCCATGGCAGCCGTGATGGCGTCTTGCGCGTCTCTCGCTTCAGCGGCGGCGGCTTTAAAATCATCCACATTTACCTTTAAAAGCTGATTCACCACTAATCGCGAGCACGGGACGTCTTCTTCGCGTAAACTGGCTAGTAATCGTCCAGATTCGCTCACTCCGAGCACCGTGGGGATGGTAACGATAATAAATTCCGTGGTTTGCTTGTTGCGGAACAGTTGACGCACCTCTTGCACTTGCGCCTTCAAGAGCTCCATCTTCGCCACGGCGTCGTCTTGCTTATCTTCACCCACGCCAAAAATGCCTTTCACCGCATCACCCGCAGACGTGAGCTTTTGTCGTAACCGCACAATTTTCCCAATCGACGCGTCTAAAAAGTCAGGTAAGGATAATAATCGCAACGTGTGCCCAGTGGGCGCGGTGTCAAACACGATGCGCGTAAACTTGCTAAATTTTTCATCCTTGGTAAACTGAATCACCTTGGCGATCGCGATGGCTTCATCTAACCCAGGCGGTGGTGTATCCAACAGCTCCCCGAGCTTCAAATCCGCAATGGAATCCGCGAACCCGCCTAAACCGACGCTCCCCAAGAATTGTTTCGCCCCGCCGCTCATGTCGCTCTGCTTCGCAAACGCCGTAAACTCCGCCTTGGCGCTCTCGGGATCAATCTCCAACGCATACAACATCCCATCGGTATCACTCACCTCCACCGGTTTCCCCCCGCGCACGTTCTGCGCCAACGAATCCGACAACGAGTGCGCTGGGTCCGTGGACACCACCAGCGTCTTGTGCCCATTCGTCGCAAACTTCACCGCCAACGACGAACTCAACGACGTCTTCCCCACCCCTCCTTTGCCACCAACCATAAAATACTTCCGTTCGCGTCCAGCGAGCATGGTATCGATCCCAGAAGACCCCACCGCGCGCGTCACGCCTCGGACGCCTCGGCGTCCCGACACCACCGATCGCCCAAAGCCATCATCTTCCCCGCCGCTTCGCGCACGCGCCGCGCGCGTTCGCCCGCGCGCCATCGCGCGCATCGGTGCCGTCGTCATCAGACCCATCATGTGCGTCGTCATCGTCGCCATTCGCCCGCGCCGTCGCGCACTGAAGCGGTGCGCGAGGTCGGTAATCCAACGTCACGTTGGTGCCGCACAGGGGTTTCGCAACGATGTCGTCCGTCGCCCACGGCACTCTCGCGCGCGCGACCATCGTCATCCGCACGCCGCAGTCACCCTTACGCGCGAATTCGAACGACACGAGTTCACGCGCACCTTTTCGCGCGCCCGCGTCGTCGTTCGCACCGTCGCATCGTCGACCGGAACGCACGCGCGGTCGCGAAAGACGGTTACGCATCGGCGCATCGGCACTTCCGAACGATATATATACCGCGTTCGCGGCTCGCGCGACGAGCGTTGAACGATGCCCGCGTGCGCGAGCTGTTCGCGAGATAATGCATGCGTGTATTGCGTGCACGACGGTGCGTGATCGGCGTCGACGACGACGACGACGACGACGACAGCACGAGACAATTGCGATGGGCCATCGCCCAGTCAGCACGCGCGCGCGTTCGCGCGAAAAGAATATCGACACCCAATCGCGGCATGCGACTGACGCATGCGCACAACGCGGTCACACATCACACAGAGGCTTTTTTGTGCATCGCGTGCGACGCGCAGGTGCACAGCGCCAACGCCGTACGTCGTTTCGATTGCGATTGTCGTTGTATCGTGTCGTGCGTATTTCCTCGTCAGCATGTGGATTTTGTTGCGCGACTGACGGCGTCTTTTTGTGCGTGAATAGCTCGCGGCGCGACACGAACGGATCACAATTGATGAATATTATTCGCGAGTGATGATGATTAATCATCAGACGAGCGGCAGCGGGGTGCGGGGGAAGTGTTCGTCGACGACGTCGTCGGGACTCGAGGCGGCGTCGGATGTGAGCGCGGCGTCGATTGATTCGTGGTTCGCGTGCGGGATCAGCGAAGGGGAGGAGGAGGAGGGAGAGAAGGATTACGTTGGTGGTGGTGCTCTTGGTCATCATAATAATAATACTAATAGTCGTGATGATGCTCATGACGTACAGACGAAGATGATGACGACGGTTGACGAAGATGACGATCCTCTGGCGTCCTTGTTGAATATGTCGCACGAGGAGTCGGCGTTTTTGCTCAACGGAGAAGGTGCGGCGTCAATATCAGCCGCGCTCGATGCGTTAGCGAATGAACTAAAAGCAGTGAGTGCAAATGATGTCGCGGCCAAGGCATATGTGGCGCCTCACTCAAAGACGATTAAGCCGTCGCCACTCGGCAACGGCGTCCCGGCGTTGCAGCAGCCGGCGCACGCTGCGTCGACGTCTTCGATACTACCACCGCCCGTAAAGTTTACCGCGGCGGCGGCGCTGTACACTGGAGGTCTACCACAACGTGTGGTTAGCAAGGAGCGACAGGCGCAGTTAGATCGCTACCGAGCCAAGCGCGAACGCCGTTTGGCGGGGATTAAAAACAAGGTGCGCTATGAGTGCAGAAAGACACTCGCCGACGCTCGCCCACGCGTTGGCGGTCGTTTCGTCAAGATCAGCGCCGAAGAGAAGAGGTTGAAGTCGGTGCAATCGTGCCCTGATTTATCTGCTCTCACAGACATGCGGTCGTTGTCGTCTTCGGATGTGGACATGACGGATTCCGCCAAGGATTTAACCGCGCCGCGCGTCTTTGCGCGCCACAAAGACGACAAACTCATCGGGCGGTTGTCGATGTCGAGCGACGACGACAACGTCGTCAGCACAAAATCCAAGAGAATGTCGGAAGACATTGCCCGACCGCGGTTGTCAAACAACGCCACGGACGCGCTGCCTCGCCTATCGTCAAGCGACGTCTCCACCGAAGACGAACTCGGCGACTTCACATCCGTCAAGCGCAGCGACAAGTTTGGCTTACCCGTGTCTTCGACTGCCATGCGTGGGCTACAAAGATCTTCCGAGCTTCGACATTGTCAAAGCGAAATTTGCCTCGCCGCATTGGTCGGCGTATAGGTGTACCATCATCACCCTTGTGTTTGTGTTTGTGTGTTTCAATACCGCCCCGCGCCCTCGTCGAGCCGAGAGTGTATCAACCGTTTTAATATACTTCTACTTGTACCGTACTATGTATTACAAAAACCACCACCACGAAACATCCATAGCGGTGTGTGTGTGATTCCTACGTCGAGCGTTTTGCGCGCACATCGCTCATGTAATCTGCGTTTTGCGCCTTGCGCGCGGCTCGAAGCGCCTCCACGTCCGCGCGCAACGAATCCTCCATATCCGCGTTATACATAAACGCCGCCGCGCCCACACCAGCGGCAACCGCATGCGTCCAAGGCTCTGTATGCGTGCGAAGAACATCATCACATCCAATCGTCAGTACACGCGACGAAAACACACTGATCCTTCCTCGCTCCGTGTACCCTAGACACCGATCGTGCTCCACCAGCACCTCTCGACGCGCGCTCAATGCGTCGTGACGCGTCGCGACGACGACGCACGTGAAAATGCAGGAAGTTTTCGTAAGCCATTCGCGAACGCCGCGCACCCAGCGCCCGTGAACGCGCCCAAGACGGCGTGAAACGCTGTAGCAACCATATGCGCGTGTAGTTTTGTGGCGATTTTTCATTAGGCTCGTTCTGTGGACGTAAAGAAATAACAATGATGGCTAATAGTGGCTATGATTGATGCCCTGACGTTCGCGTACGCACGACGAGGATATCTTTATCGCGCACACCAGCGAGGGCGAGGGAGACGGAGGCGTCGTCGAGGGTTGAGGGCGGGTATTGCAACGCGAGGACGTGACATCGGGCGTCCATCGACGTCGACGAGACGGAGAGGAACGATTCGAGGTCACCTACGGTGTGTGACGAAAGGAATCGTCGTGGGCCTAGACGTGAGCCGTCGGGAAGGCGAAATGCGAGAGAGAGGCAGCCTTCGGTGTCTACGGGTGGCTCATCTGGCGGAAGGCGCGTCAGCGTCGACGTCGCGAGAGACGCGTCGACGGCATCGGCTTCTTCAAAGCTTCGTTTGCCCGCGCTCGTGTGTGCGCTACTGGCGTCACCTGTGCGCGCCTCGTCGATATTGCTTGTTGAAGTTTTAGATTCATTCAAGCTCGCGGCGATCGCAGAGGCGAGTTCTGGGTCCTCCATCATATCATCGTCTAGGCCAGATGTTTCCAGACTCGCCGCGATGGCCGCCGCGAGCGACGGCTCAGCTTCGGCATCATCTCCTCCCCTCTCAGCGTCGACACCTAAACTCGCCGCGATTGCAGCGTTTAAATCTGCATCTTCGTTACCCGGCATAACTCCGCCATTCGCCGCGGCGAAGTCCCCCATGCTCGCTCGGAGCGCCGCTTGCAATTCCGCATCCTCGCCGTCGCCGTCGCCGCCGCTCGACAAAACTCCACCTTGCGCGGCGCGACTCATCGCTCGCTCAGCCGCCAAACGCGCACGCCCATGTTTTTGTGCTTGCGCGCTATCCGATGTCGCCGCCATAGCCTCCTCTTCCGAAAACCAACGCCCGTTCTCACTCGTTTGTCCAGCCATGTCTGGGAGCGTCGTCGACGTCAAGTCACGGACGATGAAAATCGAATACCCATCCACCTCGAGCTGTCGCAAAAACGCGCTCAAATAAAACTCCCCAATGCGTTTCGGCGCCACGGCGAGTGAATTCAAATCCCACCATCCCCCAGACCCGGGTATTTTCCTCAGCGCGAACCAGTGTCGTTCGAGGTTGCACACGAAAGCCATCTCTCGATTGGCATCCTCGCGCGCGGCACCCTCGTTCGGATGCGCCAACGAACTGAGCGTCAACCCGAACACGTCCAAGGCTTTGGACAGCACTTGAATGCTGAAATTTCCGCTCTCGTCGACGTTTTCGCTCGCGTTTGGGCGAGTTGAGCCACCGAGTAACGACCGCTCGGTGGCGTCGAGCTCGAGCCCAATCGCGGACAAGTCGGGGGCGGAAAAGTACGGGCCTTGGAGTAACGCATTGAGCGCGTGTACGCCGCAGAGCTGATCGCGTTGGCGCTCGTGGTAGATGAGGCGACTCGTCATGCGGTGAAGAATGGAGAAGTGTGCGGCGTGTTATTATTGAAAAAAGTAAAGGCGCGTTTCATATGTATACATACGCTCACGCCTTGAGCTCGACCAAGTCCTTAGTGCCGAGCAATTCAAGTCGTTCAAACGCTGAGGCAAAGTCTTTGAAGAACAAATCTTGACCGCCCTTCTTATCGGCGTATTTGTCGACGTAACGCTTGAATTTTGGGTCCTTGACGAGCGCGATGTCGCTCGGCAACATCATCAAGTTGCCGCTCGGGTCCTTGTACTGAAATTTCCCAGTCTCGAGATTGGGCTCCCATTTCAAGCCTTTGAGGAGGACAAAGTAAGAGTTGTTGAACAACAGCGGGGTGCCAGTCCACGGTCCGACGTAGCCAGAAGCGTCGGCGTGGCATCGGCCGAGCGCGTGCGCGCCAGAGAGCGCGACGATGTCTCTGTCATCAAAGCCCATGCGATAAAAGACGTCTCGCAAGCCCTTTTGCGTCTTGGGACCCGGGCCATCGCCCTTGTCCGCGGCAGGCAAGCGTCCATCTGGGGTTACCGCAGACGGATCGAGCTCGTCCACGCGTCCATAAGAAAACTTGAGCTTTGGTCCGCCCATTTCCTCAATGGCTACCACGCCGACGTACGCGATGAGATCCGCCCAGGAAATATCTGGGTGACGCTTCTTAATCGGTTCAAGCTTCTTCACCGCCTTATCGAGCCCAGCGTTACCACCGTGCGCGAGTTCTTCCTTGAACCGAATCGTACCACCGCCCGAACCGCCAGTGTTTGTCATTCGATCGTACGTCCCAGACGAGTGCCACGCCAAGCGCACCATCGTCGGACCGAAATCCTTGTCGCGCGCCATGAGCTTCGTAATATCCACGCGAAGCGCCGCGAACGACGCCTCAGGGGTCTTCACCGCCGACGCTGATTTTTTCACAGCCTTGGTCGTCGTCGTCGTCGTCGTCGTCGCCTTCTTCGGCGTCGTCGTCGTCTTTGTCGGCTTGGAATCGACGACAACCGCCGCGACGCCCGCCTCGTCGCGCTTGGATTTCGGCACAAACTTAGCCTGCGCCGCACCCAGCGGACTCACTGGCACCGCCAACGCCATCAACGCCATCAACGACTGACGACGACTCGGCGTCATCGCGTCCCACACGCGCGTCGCGTCCTCATCCGCGCTCGCGCGCACGCGAAGACACGCGCGCGCGTGTCCCGGCTGCCGCGCGATCGATGCCGATCGCGTGCGCGCGACGGCGCGCATCGGTGCGCGCGCCGTCGACGGCATCGTCGAACGCGGTGTCGTCAGCATCGTTGGTCTGTGCTGTATAGGATTGCGATGCGATGCAATGCGTGGCCGTCGCGGTGTGACGACGGTTCGAGTGAGGATTAATCCAATTTGAGGTGGTGACGATCTGACGTGGCATTTTTCGCAAAAGCGCGCTTTTTCAAGCTCCGAGCGTCCTATTTATGACAAGCTACGACTACGTGTGATGGTCTATCTATGACGAGCTAGTGAGAGATGGATGATATACGCGTTGTTCTATTGGGGTAAGCCACCGCGACGACGAAGGAGCCGACGTTGTTCGGCGTCGTGCGCGGCGGAGCGAGCGGCGGCGCCCTCGGCGCGCAACGCGGCTTTGGTTTTGGGGAAGAAACCTGAGGGGGCGACGATTGGGATGCCGTCGGTGTTGTAATGGATTTGAACACCACTTGCGTTGATGGTAGAGGAGACGCCATCGGTGGTGGTGGAGAGCGCTCCGGGGGCGCCTGAGGCGGTACTGGCGGCGCGCTTGGCTTTGAGGTTGGCGCGGGCGAGGGCGAGCGGCACCGGTCTCGCCGACGTCACCACGCGCTTGGCGTCGACGTCTATGGACTTTTCTTGTAATTTTTCGATAAACTTGTACGTTTTTTCATTTCTCGTCGGCCAGTCGTTGTTTGGGAATAATGCTCGGAGCCAGCAATCGCGGTTTTGCACGCGAATGTCCTCCGCGGAATCGAGCGGGGAGTCTTCGAGATGCTTGACGGCGTCGAATCCGGCGCGAATGTGCGTCGACCATTCGTCGCGCACGTCGCGAATCAAGCTCTTCAGCGCCACCTTATCACGTTCGCCCATAGTTTTATCCAAATTTGTAGCGTAAACGTACGCCAAGTCTTTGGGCGTTTTTCCTCGAGACACCGGAAGTCCCTTTGAATAGGCGAGAATTTCCTCCAAATCATCCCCATCGACGGCTGGGGAATACCCAAACAAGTAATCCAAAACCTTTTGAATCGGTCGTGGATGGAACTGCACCATGTAGAAACAATGCTTGACGATGCCTAGAATAGATTCGTCCCGCGGATCCGGCGTGGGCTCGTTCGCGGCGGCGTTCGCCCACATCGGAACCGCGCCGCTCGTCGTCCCAGCCTCCATCGCCGCCGCTCGTAATCGCTCCTCCTTTGACACGCGCTCGTATTCTTCTTTTGGTGTCTCGAGCAAAAACCAAGGTTTATGTGGTTTCTCTCGCTCCTTCAACTCTCTCGCTCTTGCCGCGTCTCGTCCGCTCAATTGCGTCTCTTGAGCCCGACGTCGCGCCACCCGTAAATCCGCCTCGGCGCGTCTCGCCACCTCCTCCGTCATCCTCATCACAATCGCATCATGCAACCTCTTATCAAACACCGCGCGCTGAAACGCACTCTGTACCGAACCAGGCTCCAACCTCGACGCGCTCCGCCTCGACACCACCGACGCCGACGCTTCCGCCTTGGCGTCCAACGCCCGCGCCGTCGCCCGCGTCGTCATCGCCCGCACCGCCTCTCGATCAATAACCACCGCACCATCACCCATCGTCATCGTCATCGACGTCACCCCAGCATCGCGCGCAACCTCACCGAGCGACACCGCGCGAAGCGCGCGTAAAACCGCCTCGTCGAGCCCATTCGACGCCCCCGGAAGCTCTCGCACGAACGCCTCCTCGTCAACATCCTCGCGCCTCTCGTCAGCCTCCTCGTCATCCTCCTCGTCGTCGACCGCGCGTGGGTCACCGCCGTGGCGGTCGCGCGCGACGATCGCCATCGCGTCGCGCTCGCGCATCATCCACGCGTCGCGTCCGCGCACGCGCACGCGCACGCGAATGGCGCCGCGAATTGAACCACCCCCGCGGCGCACATTTATTTGCATCCCCTCTGGACGACGACGACCGTCGACGTCGACGCCGCCAATGTATCAACCGTGGGCGTTGAACGCCGCCAATGTATCGTATCCATCACACGCAAACCCCTCGGGCGACCCCCGCGCGCGTCCGCGGCGCCGCACTGCGTGGAGCTCTCGACGGGTCCAAAGCGCGAGCGAAGAGCGCGAGCGCGCGGGGCGTACGTGTGCGCGTGAGGATGGATTACGACGACGACGCGCAGGCGAAAGGGCGATTGACGGCGGATGTCATCACCAACGCCCCGCGTGCGTACGACCCCACGGGGGAGTACGCGCTGGATTTGCGCGCGCGTCGCATCGGGGAGATTGAAAACTTGAGCGCGAGCCGCGATCAGTACGACGCGATCGACTTGAGTGCGAATGAGATTGTCAAGGTGGAGAATATACCGCCGTTGAAACGATTGAGGACGTTGTATTTGAGTAATAATAAGATTGCCAGGGTGAATGGGAAAGAGTTGGCGACGTCGTGTCCGTTTTTACGCGCGCTGGTGCTGACGAATAACAAGTTGGGGAATTTAGCCGACGTGGATGGTTTAGGGGAATGTCCGCGGTTGACGATGCTGAGTTTGATTGGGAATCCAGTGACGATGAAGGAAAATTACCGTTTGTATGTGATTTACAAGTGTAAGGCGTTGAAGGCGCTTGATTTTCAACGCGTCAAGGCGAGCGAACGCGAGGCGGCGGCGAAGACGTTTGGGGCGGATGACGGCGCGGCGGCTCGAGCGAAGACGTTTACTCCGGGTGAAGCCTTACCCGAGGAGAAAAAGGACGTGGAAAAGGAGGAGCAAGTTCCGAGTGGTCCTACGCCTGAGCAGCTACTCGCGCTCAAGGTGGCTATTGCGAATGCTGAGACGTTGGAGGAAGTGGCGAGACTCGAGCAGGCACTCGCCAGCGGTGTGGTGCCAAAGGACTTAGCCATTTAGAACTCGTTTAGAACACACACACACTCGTGACGAGCAAGAGAAAGTAGAAGAGATGATGACGATGATGATGGACATGTAATTTACTATTGAAAACACACTAGTTTTGACTGCGCACCGCAAGCTAAAACGCTAAAAACGCCACGCGACGCGCGTCGAGTATGGACGACGCGCTGAAGACGCACGCGAGTAAAGCTGAGCCGCAAAATTCTAAAGCTGCGTGGTGTCCGCGACGGAACACATAAACTGCTGAAGCACCTTTTGCTCATCGAGCTTTTGCGACATGAAGTGTTTGGCGATTTCGTGCACGAGGGCGCTCTTGTCGCCATCCACTTCGGGGTTGGGCGGCAATTCATACAACTTTTTGTACTTGAGCAACGTCGTCATCGTTAAACGTTCAAAGTTAGACTGACAATTCGGTCTCGCATTTCTTCGTCTGTCTTGTAAACGCTTCATAGCTGCTGCCGCAGCTTGACTCGGTGGCCCGTTTCCGGGCACCCGCGTCGGTCGTCTCGACCGCGTGTTCTTGTCCTTGTCCTCGTCGTCGTCGTCGTCATCATTCTCTTCATCATCATCATCGTCTTCTTCACCATTCTCTACATCATCTTCATTACCATCCTCAGAATCGAGCTCGTCCCCAGTCGGGTGTTCGAGCACCGTCAGCGCGTTGCGTTGCAACCGCACCTCTTGCCCGTTTGACAGCGCCAACCAGTGCCAGCCGCCCAACCCCACGGCTTTCTTCACCACGCCCTTGAGCCCGATGAGTTTACCTTTGGTGCGATTATTACCACTAATCACAACCTATGTGTGATGAAGAGATGTATGAAAATACACGTAAAACCGTCAGTACGCGAGTCGCGAGTCAAAAGACAACTTTACGTCGTCGAGCGCGCGTCAAAGCGCGAGCGCGCGCGCGCGAGGTTTCGCGCGAGACGACCGCGCGCGCGACGCCCACACCGTGCTCCCGATCGACACCCACACAAAACGAAATACACAGAAAGCACGCAACACGCATCACGCATCACGCATCACGCATCATCATCCTC
>Ga0255771_1000821_pt1 | contig 34934 bp, 30 predicted proteins | sample 011ome_19_FD_179969 | JGI IMG/M metagenome (GOLD analysis project Ga0255771, IMG submission 179969) | Coastal salt marsh microbial communities from the Groves Creek Marsh, Skidaway Island, Georgia - 011510BT metaG (version 2) | ecosystem: Environmental > Aquatic > Marine > Intertidal zone > Salt...
GGCGATCCTGTATTGCGCCAAAAATGTACCGAAATAACCCCGGATTATCCCGAGCTGGATGTTTTGATTGAAAACATGTTTGCCACGATGTACCACGCTAGCGGGGTAGGTCTTGCCGCTCCCCAGGTAGGATTGAATATTCGTCTTTTTGTGGTGGATACCAAGGCTTTTTCTCAAGATGAGGAACTCAGTGCTGAGGAGCAAACAGAACTCGCACAATTTAAAAAAGTGTTGATCAATCCGATGTTGATTGAAGAAGATGGTGAACCTTGGTCCTTTAATGAAGGATGCCTCAGCATACCGGATATTCACGAAGAAGTATCTAGAAAACCCCATATTGTTTTGCGTTATCAAGATCAACAGTTTGTGGTCCACGAGCAACCATTTACCGGACTCATTGCCCGTGTGATTCAACACGAGTACGATCATATTGAGGGGGTGTTGTTTATCGATAAATTATCCCCATTGAAAAAACGTCTGCTTCAGAGAAAGCTGACAGACATCACCCAGGGCAAAGCTAGTCCCAGCTACCGCATGAAGTTTCCGAGTATCAAATCAAAAAAATAATCAAAAACGGCCTGAAGCCTATTCTCAATTCATTTCTATTTATGCAACTCGACAAAATTGTATCTATTCCAGGCAAACCTGGACTTTTTGAAATCATCACACAAACTCGTGCTGGATTTGTAGCAGAGTCTTTGTTGGATGGAAAGAAAATCAGTATAGCTTTCAAAAACAACATCAGTGTGTTAAATGAGATTGCTATTTATACTCTAGAAGAAGAAGTGCCACTCAAAGAAGTGTTTCAAAAAATATGGGATAAAGAAAACGGCTCCGCCACTTCGGTATCTCACAAAGCGGATAAAGATGCCTTGGAGGCCTATTTTTTCGAAGTACTCCCCAATTTCGACGAAGACCGCGTATATCCAAGCGATATCAAGAAAGTGCTTCAGTGGTACAATCTACTGCTCGAAAAAAACTTGCTTGCACCAGCACAAATCAACACAGATGAACCCGAGATCGAGTCAGCTCCAGGCGTTTGATCGCTTGTTAACCATCATGGATGAACTCAGGGCACAATGTCCTTGGGATCAAAAACAAACCTTTGAGACGCTGCGTCCATTGACGATCGAGGAAACCTACGAACTGGCTGATGCTATTTTGGAAGGGGATGCTAGGGAAATTGCTAAAGAGGTTGGTGATTTGATGCTTCATTTGGTTTTTTATGCCAAAATTGGTAGTGAAAAGCAGCAGTTTGATATAGCCGACGTGATCAATCAACTTTGTGAGAAGCTGATACATCGTCACCCTCATATTTACGGCGATGTTGTCGTGGCTGACGAACAAGAAGTGAAAAGAAATTGGGAACAATTAAAACTAAAAGAGGGTCAAAAAGGAGTGCTGGCCGGTGTACCTAAGGGTCTTCCAGCCCTTGTAAAGGCTACAAGAATTCAAGAAAAAGCAGCTGGAGTTGGTTTTGACTGGGAAAATTCTACCCAAGTTTGGTCTAAGGTTGAGGAGGAAATAGCTGAGTTTTTGTCAGAAGTCAAGCAAAAGAATCAACAAAAAGCAGAGGAGGAGTTTGGGGATGTGCTTTTTTCTTTGATCAATTATGCCAGGTTTCAAGGAATAGATCCTGAAAGTTCGCTTGAAAGAACCAATAAAAAATTTATCCAACGATTTGCGCATATGGAAGCTTCGATGAACGCACAACAAAGAACCTGGTCCTCGTATTCACTTGAGGAATTAGAGTCATTGTGGCAGCAAGCCAAATAGTTGAGCCCAGACACATCTAATCCGTTATCTTAGCACTTTAAACCCATACCATTTGTTGACTAACTATACCAAAGAATTTGCCTATAACTTGAAGCTTTCTTTCCCCGTTATTTTGGGGTTGTTGGGGCATACATTTGTCGCATTTGCCGATAATATTATGGTGGGTCAATTGGGAACCGCAGAGTTGGCAGCGGTGTCACTGGGAAATAGTTTTGTCTTTATCGCCATGTCATTGGGCATTGGCTTTTCAACCGCGATTACACCTTTGGTGGCTGAGGCTGATGGTGCACAAGACAGCGCCTCAGGTAAATCCGCATTAAAACACGGATTGATCCTGTGTTCTGCTATAGGCTTTAGTTTGTTTGCGATGATTTTGTGGGCCAAGCCGTTGATGTACCGCATGGAACAACCTGAGGAAGTAGTCGCGTTGGCATTGCCCTATCTGGATCTTGTGGCATTTTCTTTAGTTCCGTTGGTGATCTTCCAGGCGTTTAAACAATTTTCTGAGGGAATGTCACGCACCAAATATCCGATGTATGCTACCATTGTGGGTAACCTGGTCAATATTGTGTTGAACTACCTCTTTATTTTCGGCAAGTTTGGTGCTCCAACCTGGGGAATAGTAGGTGCTGCAGTAGGGACCTTAGTGTCCAGGGTAGTCATGGTTATTTTACTCTGGTATTTGTTGGCTCAGGATAAATCAATGAATTACTATGTGCTGCGATTTAATTGGCGCATCGTCGATTTTTCCAAGCTAAAAAAAATCATACAACTAGGTTTCCCCTCAGCGATGCAAATGTTTTTTGAGGTTGCGTTGTTTACTGCAGCCATATGGCTTAGTGGAGTATTGGGCAAAAATGCCCAAGCGGCCAATCAAATCGCACTTAATTTATCGAGCATGACGTTTATGGTTGGTATGGGTCTTGGTGTAGCCGCCATGATTCGTGTTGGTAACCAAAAAGGGTTAAGGGACTACATCAACTTAAGGCGTATCGCTCAGTCAATTTTTCTGTTGACATTGCTTTTGGAGATTGTTTTTGCGGGATTATTTATGTTGGGAAGACATCTCTTTCCTACGATTTACTTGAATGTAGAAGATCTGAAAAATGCGGTAGACAACGCTGAGGTAATCAGTATAGCTGCTCAATTGTTATTGGTAGCTGCATTTTTTCAAATCTCCGATGGATTACAAGTAGTTGTCTTGGGCGCGCTAAGGGGTTTGCAGGATGTGGTATTCCCCACCGTTATTACGGCCATTGCCTATTGGGCCATCGGATTTCCGCTTTGTTTTTATCTAGGGCTGCGCACTGATTTGGGATCTACAGGAATTTGGATTGGGCTATTAGCAGGACTAACCGCTTCCGCAGGGATGCTCTACCTTAGATTTCACTATTTGACGAAAAAACTGATTATCGATAACCACTAATTCATAAGATATGGAATTACCCAAGTTTATTTTAGGCGACAACACTGATTTTCCCGATGCCATTTATGTCGTACACACGGAATATCCGCGATTTATTTTGAATCTAGCCGACGACGATATTGAATGGTTGGAGGAATTTGATCCTGAAGATGAAGAACAACTGGAGACAGAGACCCTAAAGCTGATTGAGGAAGCTACTGCGTTCTATGATCGCGAAATTGACCGCTACGACGAAGAGGACGAACAGGAGGACTAATTCATGGATTTTTTTTGGCATTGGGAAAAGCAGCTGTTCTGGGCCATTAACGGATGGGGTAGTCCTAAATGGGATAATTTCTGGGTAGGTATTTCGTATACACCCTGGAGTTTTCCTATCTATACGGCTTTACTCATTTGGATAGGGTATCGATTTACTCTTGTAAAAAGGGCCCAAGTATTGGCTATAGTGGGGTTTCTAATTTTGCTCAGCGACCAAACGTCTCAGTTTTTTAAACATGGAGTAGGTCGTTTGAGGCCTTGTCACGAACCAGAGCTGGAGGGAACACTTCAATTGCTCAAAGATAATTGCGGAGGATCTTTTGGTTTCTTTTCGGCGCATGCGTCCAATAATTTTGGCCTTTTTTTCTTTTTTTACCTCCTTCTAGGCCAATATGCCCCTAAGTCCTTTTGGGTAAACACAGCTAGAATAGGTCTGCTGTTTTGGGCGGCATTAGTTTCCCTTTCCAGAGTAGTTATTGGGGTACATTACCCAACTGATGTGCTTTTTGGCATGTTGGTCGGTCTTTTTTATGGATGGCTTGTTTATCAGTTAACCCTTAAATGGTTTACAAGAAGTAAAGCATGACAGATCGTATTCTACTATGGTTGATGGCTTTTGCCATGGCTTTTGGCCTATCGGTTCCCTTGATGGAAAACGATGCAGCCCAATTTGCCGTAATGGCTCAACGCATGATTCTAGAAAATGATTTCTGGTCTTTATTTAAAGGGACAGAACCCTATCTGGACAAACCTCACCTTCATTTCTGGCTTTCTGCCTGGTCGATGAAACTGTTTGGACTTAATCATTGGGCCTATAGATTACCCGCGGTGATTTCACTATGGCTCGGGGGATTCAGCGTGTACAGATGGTCATTGCTCAGTCAGCCTAAACACATCGCTAGATGGGCAGCAATTATTTTTTTGTCCACTTATAGTATCGTGTTGGCTTCTATGGATGTGCGTACCGATGCGGTACTGACCGCTGCAGTAGCTTGGGCGTTATGGCAGTTTGCCGATTACCTAACCAATGAGCGTTGGAATAATTTGTGTTGGGGTGCTTTGGCCACCGCCCTAGCTTTTTCCGCCAAAGGTCAACTCGGTTTGGTATTGGTTGGCTTACCTGTGTTAGCGCAATTGTGGCACACAAAAAAATGGCCTCTGTTGTTCAGGTGGCCCGCCCTGATTGCCCTAGGGGTATTTGCCTTGGGAATCAGTCCGGTCTTGTATGCGTATTATCTTCAATTCGATGTACATCCCGAATTGGTCATCCGGGGAGTCGATCAACGCAGCGGTATCTTTTTCATTCTTTGGGAACAAAGTTTTGAACGGATGAGTGGTACGGGTATGGGCACCAATAGCCCAGATTATTTCTTTTTTTTCCATACATTTTTGTGGGTATTCATGCCTTGGACACTAGCGGGATGTTACGCCTGGGTAAATCGTTGGAAGCAGATCAAATCCGCCCGAAAGCACCCGGAGTCAATGACCTACATTGGGGTGACGGCAATTATGGTCTTGATCAGTTTCGCCCAATTTAAATTACCTCACTACCTCAACGGCACATTACCCTTGTGGGCCGTATTAACTGCCCCGTATCTATCCGTTTTGGCTCAAAAGAGGCACTGGGTATACGCGCAGAAAATAGTGTTGACTATAGCGTTAGTTTTTAGTGGCGTTTTAGTTTGGGCCTTTGGAAACGGCAGTCAATTAGGTGTCTGGGTCGCTTTCGTAGGTGTGATTGTATTACCTAAACTATGGCGTTCTCCCTCTACTCTGGTATGGAGATATACCGGGTTTGTTTTTGGTGGAATTTATCTGTTGTTGCATGTGTTTTTTTATCCAAAACTGCTGGAATATCAGTCAGGGATTAGTTTGGCAAAAGCTTGGCAAAAAGATCGTGTACGTAACATAGAAGCCCCCATATACAAACTTGATGATCAGTACACGTGGTCTATGGATTTTTACACCCACCAACCTTTGCAACAGATTGATCGGAAAGAGCTTGAGTCTATATCAGCAGGTTGGCTTTATTTAGATGCCGATCCCAGCCTTTTATTGAAGGATTCTAGCCGTTCCTGGACGCTGATCAAAAAAGCACCACATTACCGAATTACGCGGCTTAATTGGAGATTTATACATCCAATGACCCGCGATCTTCAGTTGTCCTACCGATATTTGGTTTGGGTGTCGCCTGTTCAGTAATCCCCCAAATAGGTTTTCGGAAATGGTAGTATATACCAGTTAAGGACACCAAGGCAGTGAGGGCAAAAAACAATAAGCTAATCCCTAATGAAATTGTTTGATCTAAGCCCAACCATAAGGATCCGTAGTAAAAAGTGATTTCTCTACTACCCATCCCTCCGATAGTAAGGGGCAATACAGCAGCTACCGAAGAAATCAAAAAAATCACCAGGTAGCCTAAAATGTCCTGCTCTGCATGAAGCGACCAAAGCAAAAGCAAAGCCGACAGAAGTTGAGCTCCTTGAACGCCCAGCGATAACAGACTTCCCTTCCAAAAATTCCCCCAAGTATGCTTAAATAAAAGATAGACAAGTAGCCCGTAGGCAAGACTTCCTATGATCCCGGCGCAGATATAAATCCAAGGGCGTTCATAAAAAGGCAATCCATCTACAAAAATGGCTAGAATAACGGCCCAGAAGGCTAGTGCCCAAACACCTGAAATCCTGTCAAGCAGTAGCGCGGATAGTCCTTTTTTTAGGCTTAATCCTGATGTTTTTTGGTAGATAAATGCTTTATATCCATCACCGCCTATTCCCCCTGGTAAAAATAGATTGTAGAACATACCTAGTAGGTATAACCTAGCTTGCAGGGGAAAAGTCCAGTTTAATCCCAACCAATTCATCAAAAGGTGGAGCCTGAGAAGCGATATCCATTTTGAGGCGGCAAAGAGCACTAAGGCACCAAAGAGCCAAAGGGGGTTGGAGTCTGTCCACAACACCCAAATCTCATTAAATGGAACTTTTGTAAATAAAAGATAAAGCAGAAATCCGCTAAAAAGGATTTTGAATACTGTGAGCAGGTTTTTATTGAACTTGGCCACCTTTGCTGATCTTTTTGATGCGGTACGGTCTTTTTTGTTGAGATTCGTAATAGGTGCGAATCAGTAATTCCATAACAATACCAATAGTAAACAACTGTATTCCAGCAAGAATCAACATCATGGCTAGCGTCAACAAGGGTCGATCTCCGATTTGTTCCCCCGAGAGCTTAACACCTAGTAAGTATATATTGGCAATTCCCCCTAAGATCATCAGCAAGACGCCAAAAATGCCAAATAGGTGAATGGGTCGTTGAAAATATTTGCGGATAAAGAGCAAAAGCATCATGTCAGCAATCACTTTAAATACCCGCTCTAGACCGTACTTAGAGGTCCCGGCATGTCGAGCGTGGTGTTTTACAGGCACTTGCTTGATTTGCGCACCTTCTAAAAACGCCAACAACGTGATAAATCGGTGCATTTCCCCGTATAAATTCAAGTCTTTTGCAATGTCTCTATCAAATACTTTTAAAGCACACCCATTGTCTTTAATGTCGAGTTTGGTTACCCTGCGCACCAAGAAATTGGCTATTTTGGAGGGAATTGTTTTTACCCAACTGTCTTGTCTTTTTTGTCGGATACCAGTCACTAGATCAAAGCCGTGATTCACTGCTTGTTCCAGCATCATGGGAATATCCGTAGGATCGTTTTGTAAGTCCCCATCCATGGTAATGATATAGCTTCCTTGTGCCACATCAATTCCTGCAGCTAGGGCTAAGCTTTGGCCATAGTTTTTTTTAAGATGAATGAGTTGAACAGATTGATCCTGCATTTGGTCGATGCGTTTTCTAGTCTCATCCGTAGAAAAATCATCGACGTAAATAATTTCGTATTGATAACCCGGAAGCGCCTCGTGGATTTTTTTTGTAAGTAAGACTACGTTGTCTTGTTCGTTGTATAAAGGGACGACGATGGAGAGTAAATCTGAGGTAACAGGATCCATAATGGGATAATTAAGGGACAAAAATAGGCAAATATTCCCGGTCTATAAATCAAAGATCCGGTAGGAGGTTGTTTGGGTATAAACTTCATGTGGATGAAGTACTACAGAACCAAGATTTGGAAAACTTGGAGCGTTAGGAGGCCTCTGGGCCTCAAGACAAAATGAATTCCTCGATTCAGGAGTAAAAACAACTACACAGGGTTGATCTGTCGTCATCTCCAAGCCCAGTGAGGTTATGGGATCAATAACCCTAACTGGCTTACCCTTGGAGTTCTCAAGCATATAGACGTGATCGAGTCTTTTATGGCCCAACAGACCAGGTTGATTAAAATTTAGTTCCGTTTGATTGAGGGGAATAATCTCTCCCGTTGGCAAAAGTTGTTCGTCCGTGGCTAAAACTCCGAACGCAGGTATTTCAAAAATCAGTCGGTTCAAAAAAGGAGTGCTGTCCCATTGAAAATAGGTGTGGTTGGTGAGATTCACCCAAGTTGTTTGGTCTGTTTCCGCTTGGTACCTTAGTTCAAGTTGGTTTTCTTTAAGGGTGTACGTCAGGAATACGCGTAGGTTTCCAGGAAATCCGGAATCCCCATCACAGCTGAGTAAACTTAAGGTTACAAAAGGGTAGGGCAGTGTGCCTACTTCACTAAACACCCATTCTCTTTTAGAAAATCCTGCTGATCCTCCATGCAATTGAAAATATTCAGCGCTTTCCAAGCTAATCGGTTTTCCAGCCAATTCACCTCTTGAGTTGATTCTTCCAGCGTGCCTGCCGATCACCGCTCCCGTATGCCAAGGGTCATTTCGGTAGTTCGTTTCATCGTCTAGACTGATCACCAGATTTTTCCCTTTATACGTAAATCGATGTAAAATGGCACCAAAACTCAACACGGTTATGGATAGATCACCGTGATTCAGCGTGATGGATCGTTCCATTAGGGGGTTCATCAATGGCTGTCTTTTTTGAGCAAATCTGGTCTTTTTGCCTTGAAGGCCTCAAAACGAGGGATGGAAACGGCTCTGATGTATGGGTTGTTGGGGTTCTTCTTTTCGAAGTCTTGGTGGTACCCTTCAGCGGCATAAAATAATGACATCGGCTTGATTTCAGTGACGAGTGGCTTTTTGTATTTACTCGCCTGTTGGGCCATCACTGATTCAATATCTTGGCGTTCTTGAGCATTGCTGTAGAAGGCAATTGATCGGTATTGAGTTCCTCGGTCAGGTCCTTGCTGATTTAAGGTTGTGGGGTCGTGGGACTCAAAAAAAGCAGTTACCAATGTTTTAAAAGAAACCTGTTGGGGATTGTAGATGACTTCTACCGCTTCAGCGTGTCCCGTTCTTCCTTGAACCACTAATTCATAAGTGGGATTGACATAATTTCCTCCGGCATAACCGGATACAGCTTCTTCAACGCCTTTAAGGGATTCAAATACAGCTTCAACACACCAAAAACATCCCCCCGCGAAATAGGCTTTTTTGAGGGTGTTTTTTTGGGTTTGACCTTGAGCCATACCCGCAGTTAAAAGCAAAATCCACAGCAATTTATTCATGAACTCCTGGTTGTTTGATCTCAAAATTCTCTGCCTTTTTAGCGTCGGCCACTTGTTTTCTCACGTCAGCCAACAAAGCTTTTGCATCGTATACAATTCCGTCTTTAATGGTATACAGAACTCCGCCTACACGAACAACTTCGTTGTCTTGATTAAGTCTGATCGCTCCGGTGCCATAAAGCACCTTAAAGTTCTGAAGTGGATTTTCGCCCACCAATACCATATCCGCTTTTTTTCCGACAGCGATACTCCCAATTTGGTCTGCTACACCCAGAGCCTCAGCTCCTTTTAGTGTAGCGGATTGGATCACTTCAAGTGGATGAAATCCAGCTTCACGAAGTAATTCTAATTCACGGATGTAGGCAAAACCATAAAGTTGGAATATATAGCCAGAGTCCGATCCGGTAGTTACACGTCCTCCTTTGTTCTTGAACTCATTGATAAATTGCATCCAAAGCTGATAGTTTTTCTTCCACGCCACCTCTTGTTCAGTACCCCAATCGTGCCAGTAGGAACCATGAGAAATCATGCTGGGTTGATAAAAACGCCAAAGAGAGGGCAGTGTATAGAGTTCGTGCCATTCGGCTCTTCGAGCCGCTTGCAGGTCTCTGTTGGCCTCGTAAATATTGAATGTAGGGTCAATGGTGAAATCTAGGGCGAGTAATTCATCCATAACGGCATTCCATTTCACGGTGCCAGGTTGTGCTGCTTGTGCCCATAGTTTACCCGCTTCCTCAAATCTATTTTGCTCGTTGTTGTAGTTGTAGTCGAGTGAATATTGTTGAACGGTCTGTCCTTCAAAAAGCGCTTCCGGAAGTCCGTACCAATGTTCCATGGAAGTAAGTCCTGCACGTGCAGAGTTCAAGACATTCCAACGAGCGACATTAAGTTGAGCGTGGTGGCAAGCTGACCTTAATCCAAGCGCTTTGTTTTCTTCGAGCGCAGCTTGCATGATTGCGGGTTCTGCACCAAAAAATTTAATGCCATCCGCTCCTTTTTTTGCGTTTTCACGCACCCATTGTCTGGCTTGTTCCGGGGTGTTGATTCCTCCTTTTTGGCCTTCGCCAAACCCAGTGTAGGCAAAAATCCTCGGGGCAATAATGTTGTTATTCTCACTGTCTCTCTTCAGGGCCAAGGTGATAGCTAATCCGCGACCACTAGGCTCTCTGACAGTAGTTACCCCATGGGCCATCCATAACTTAAATACATAATCTGGAGAGGTGCCCTGAGCATCTCCTCCTATATGGCCATGCATATCTACAAATCCAGGCAATAAATACATCCCTGTGGCATCAATTTCATGACCACCTGGCTTTAAAGCGGGTCTGCTCTTGGGTTGGATAGGAACATTGGGGTATCCAACCACCCTTACTTGAGTAATGATATTATTTTCTACAACCACATCGACTGGGCCTTGCGGTGGCGCACCTGTTCCATTGATCAAGGTAACCCCTCGGATAATTAATTGATCAAAAGGTCCTTGACTCAATGGCTGCTGTGCCCAAGAAAAGGTACAAGTCAGCAAAATGGTGTAAAATAAAATCTTTCGCATCTGTATTATGAATTTACCAGTACCCAAGTTCCTTGTTTTAGCAAGGGTTCTGCTTGTTTATATTTCATTTCCTTTTGCTCCCCGTTCATGATGTTTTTGAGCATTACTTTGTCGTTTCTTCCCATTTTGGGGGCTTGGCGTACCACAGTTTCCACAGGGGCCTGTTTTGAGGCAGCAGCTCCTGCATTACGCGCTTGTGCGGCCCGCTCATCACTGTTGGGTATTTCCTCTTTTGACAAGGCGAGTTTTTCTTTGGGACGGATTACCTGTGCCTCTCTCACGCTAGGCGCTTGAGGTCCTTCAGGTAGTTGGGCTTTGAATAAAAAGGATATAATCTCCTTGTTCACCCGGTCGATCATTGATTTAAACAGCTCAAATGCTTCAAACTTATAGATCAACAAAGGATCTTTTTGTTCGTGAACTGCAAGCTGGACGGATTGTTTTAATTCATCCATTTTGCGCAAATGAGTTTTCCAGGCTTCGTCAATGAGTGCTAGATTGATGTTTTTTTCAAAGTCGGCTACTAACTGTTTCCCTTGTGTTTGGTAGGCTTTCTCTAAGTGGGTTACTACATTCAGCGATTTCATACCGTCAGTAAATGGAACGGAAATTCGCTCAAAGTGGCTATTTGGATCATTGTAGACCTTTTCAATGACACCAAAAGCAGATTGCGCAGCACGTTCCATCTTTTGGGTGTATCGTTCACGGACCATTTGATAGAGGTGTTGGGCAGATTGGCCTACATTCATCTTGCTCCATGTCTCCTCATCAAGTCCTGGCTCAAGACCGAAATAGGTGATTACTTCGTACGTGAAATTTTTAAAATCCCCAGCCAGTTTATTTTGTTCTGAGATTAATTCACAGGTGTCAAACATCATATTGGCAATGTCGAGTTGTAATCGTTCGCCGTTAAGTGCATGTCTGCGACGTTTGTAAATCACTTCCCTCTGGGCGTTCATGACATCGTCGTATTCCAAAAGGCGTTTTCGTATTCCAAAGTTATTTTCCTCTACTTTTTTCTGAGCTCGCTCAATAGATTTAGTCATCATGCTGTGTTGGATGACTTCCCCTTCTTCAAGACCCATTCGATCCATCAGTTTAGCTACGCGATCAGATCCAAATAGGCGCATGAGGTTATCTTCCAAAGACACATAAAACTGAGAGCTTCCTGGATCTCCCTGGCGTCCAGACCTACCCCTTAACTGTCGGTCAACCCTTCTGGAGTCGTGTCGTTCAGTTCCGATAATCGCTAGACCACCAGCCTGTTTGACCTCTTCACTGAGTTTAATGTCCGTACCACGACCGGCCATGTTGGTAGCAATAGTAACCACTCCAGGTTTTCCCGCCTCGGCAACAATATCAGCTTCTTTTTTGTGGAGTTTTGCGTTCAGTACATTGTGGGGAACTTTGCGCAAATCGAGCATACGCGACAGCAATTCTGAAATCTCTACGGAGGTAGTTCCGATAAGTACAGGCCTTCCTTGAGCGGAGAGCCCCACCACTTCATCGATAATGGCGTTGTATTTTTCTCTTTTTGTTTTGTAGATCAGATCTTCTTTGTCTTTTCTCGCTATAGGTCTATTGGTGGGAATTTCCACAACATCCAAATGGTATATTTCCCAAAGTTCCCCTGCTTCAGTCACGGCAGTTCCGGTCATACCAGACAGCTTATAGTACATGCGGAAGTAGTTTTGCAAGGTCACGGTGGCAAATGTTTGCGTCAATGCCTCAATACGCACATTTTCCTTGGCCTCGATCGCTTGGTGTAATCCATCGGAATACCTTCTTCCGTCCATGATCCTTCCTGTTTGTTCATCGACAATCATCACCTTGTTGTCCATGACTACATAGGCTACGTCTTTTTCAAACAGGGTATACGCTTTAAGGAGCTGGTTCAAGGTGTGAATTCGTTCGCTTTTTATCGAGAAGTCTCTAAATAATTGCTCTTTTTCGGCAGCTTGAACAGATGGCTCTAAACCTTTTTGTTCAATTTTAGCCATTTCTGTGCCAATATCTGGGAGAATGAAGAAATCAGAATTATCCGCTGTAGATAACTCCTGAATACCGTTATTGGTCAGTTCTATTTGGTTGTTTTTCTCATCGATGACAAAAAGCAGGGTTTCATCGACTTGGTGCATTTCGCGGTTGTTGTCCTGCATGTATTGCCGCTCAGTCTTTTGAAGCAACTGCTTGATGCCCTCCTCGCTGAGGAATTTGATCAGAGCTTTATTTTTGGGTAGACCACGGTATACCCGGAGCAATTGAAATCCTCCTTCTTTTAAATCCCCTTCAGCTATTTTCTTTTTAGCTTCAACCAATACACCTGTCAGATAATTGCGTTGGGCGTTCACCAATCGCTCCACTTGAGGCTTTAATTCATTAAACTCATGACGATCGCCCTCAGGAACTGGGCCAGAAATAATTAATGGGGTACGCGCATCATCGATCAATACAGAATCAACCTCATCCACAATGGCGTAGTGATGTGGTCTTTGTACTAATTCGCCGGGTTGATGGGCCATATTGTCTCTGAGGTAGTCAAAGCCAAATTCATTGTTAGTCCCATAGGTGATATCTGCCAAATAGGCTTTCCTTCTTCCCAATGAATTGGGCTGATGATTGTCAATACAGTCGACGGTCAGTCCATGAAATTCAAAAATAGGAGCCATCCAGGCGCTATCCCTTTTGGCCAAATAATCATTGACCGTGACTAAATGTACCCCTAGACCGCTGAGTGCGTTGAGGTATACGGGTAGGGTAGCTACCAAGGTTTTTCCTTCCCCTGTCTGCATTTCAGCTACTTTACCCTGGTGAAGTACCATTCCCCCGATGAGCTGTACATCGTAGTGAACCATATCCCAGCGCACCGGTTTTCCTGCGGCATTCCAACTGGTATGCCATTTGGCCTGGTCACCAGTTAAAACGACATAATCCTTGTCCGCAGAAAAAATCCGGTCTTGTTCGGTAGCTGTGACGGTGATCGAGTCACTTTGGGCAAATCGTTTTGCCGTTTCTCGAACTACCGCAAAAGCTTCGGGCAATAAATGATCTAATGCCGCATCTATGATTTTTTTGCGTTGTTCTTGAAGTTCATCAATTTGGGTATACAGAGCCTCGTTGGCATCGATATCCTGTTGGGATAAACTCTCTTGTTTTAAGGTGTCAATTTGTTGATCAAGCGCTGATGTTTGCGCAGCGATATACGCTTTAAACGCTATGGTTTTTTCACGAAGTTCATCCGCGCTTAATTGGGATAGCGCTTGTTCGTGTTGTTTGATTTTTTGTAATAAAGGCTGAAGTGCTTGTACATCCTTCTGGGCTTTGTCGCCCACAAACACTTTTAGAATTTGATTAATAAAACTCATCGGATAATAAAATGCTATATTTTGCTTTGTTTGTCAAGCAAAACCTTTCAAAAATACATAAAAAAAAAGCCTCTAGAGAGGCTTTTTTAGGTTTGTTTGTCAACAGGTTTAATACTCGTCTTCGTTCCAAAGATAGTCTTCGTCTGATGGGTAATCCGGCCATATCTCATCGATACTTTCGTAGATTTCGCCACCTTCTTCCTCCATGGATTGAAGGTTTTCTACGACTTCTAATGGAGCCCCTGTTCTAATGGCGTAATCAATTAATTCGTCTTTGGTTGCTGGCCAAGGCGCATCGCTCAAATAGGAAGCCAATTCTAAAGTCCAGTACATAGCGGTTTGGGGTTAAATTAGATTTTTGCAAAAATAATTTTTAATCCCATCCCTGCAAGTTAAATAATAATTAAAAAATACTGTCTAAGGATTTGAAATCCAAAGGGTTTCATCAACCCCTTCGCGCAGACTGACCATCCTCGCCCAAACAAACAAATAATCGGATAAACGGTTGACGAAAACTACCGTCTGCAGAGGTATTTCTGCTAATTGATCTAAGCCTACTAATCTTCTCTCCGCTGTTCGGCAGCAGGTTCTTGCCAAGTGCACTAAACCAACTTTTGGATGTGCACCAGGGATGATAAAATTGGTTAACGGGGGCAGTATGGTGGTCCATTGATCCATACGCGTTTCCATAGCCTCAACCAATAAATCCCAATGGGCTGCATCAAATCGCAACAATTCGCCACTTCGGTCAACGGCGAGTGTGGCGCTTATTTCAAAAAGGGCCTTTTGTATAGCAATAAATTCAAGATTGATTTCTGGATCCATTTCGGAATCGCGCAACAAACCAAGCCGTGTGTTTAGTTCATCCAAACATCCATTAACTTCGATGCGCGCATCGTTTTTATCCACGATGTTGCCATCAAGCAACATAGTTTTCCCTCGGTCTCCAGTTTTCGTATAGATCTTCATCTGAGCTATTTTAGCCAAAAATATTCTTTTTCCTGTCCTTTTTTAGCCACCAGAATCCCGTGTTTTCCCGTGTCGATCGACAGGGTGAAAATCTCGCTGAACATCTTCCAATTTAGCCAAGATGTACGGTTGCTTCTAATGTTTGTTATCAATACCGTGCCTCGTTCAAACTGGGCCATCTCTTGAAGTCTATGGCGCTGATCATCAGTGATTTCGCGCGCATTTGCCTGAGCAAATATACTTTTTTTTTCATCGGAAATCAGTTCTTGTTCAAACCAACGTTGAATGGCCTGTTCCCAGTCTGAATTTTGCCTTGAATGTTTTTTCCAAAAATTCTGATGAAAATCAAACACAAAAGGGGAGTGTATCCCTTGAATATGAATTGAATTCAAGTAATAGCACGTCCAACTCTGTATCTGCCATAATCGATTACTGACCCAGTTCATCGCTGTATTCCATCCAGATCATTGTTTTTTCATCAATTTCCTCCTTTACTTTGGCCAATTTTATCGAAAGGGTAGTCATTTCTTCTGGGCTCAATCCAAGGGTTAAAAACGCAGATTCCAGTTCAGATTTTTCTTTTTCTAAGACAGATATTTGAGCTTCTATCTTTTGTATTTCTTTTTTAATCTGCTGGTTTTGTTGTGGAGCCTTTGCTTTAGTTACCTCTTTTTTGGTCTCAGCGCTTTGGTTTGAAGAAGATTTAGGGGCGTCCTGAGTGTAGGCTCGATAATCCGAATAGTTTCCTGGGAAGTCAATAAAGGCCCCTTGGCCTTCAAAAACTAATAAATGATCTACGATTTTGTCCATAAAATAGCGGTCGTGTGATACTACGACGAGACATCCAGGGAAATCGAGTAGAAATGACTCCAATACCCCTAGGGTCACCACATCCAGGTCATTGGTGGGCTCATCTAAGATTAAGAAATTTGGATTTTGAATCAACACCGTGCACAGGTAAAGCCTTTTGCGCTCACCACCGCTCAGTTTTTCTACAAAGTCGTATTGTTTCTTTCTGTCGAATAAAAATCGTTCTAGCAGTTGAGATGCGCTGAGTTGTCGTCCGTGTTTTAGCGGAATGTATTCCCCGAATTCTTGGATGACTTCAATTACTTTTTGTCCGGGTTTTACCTCAATACCCGCTTGGGTATAGTATCCAATTTGAACGGTTTCCCCCAAGACTATTTTCCCTCCTTGTGGCTCAATTTTGCCGCTGATTAAATTAAGAAAAGTGGATTTACCTGTCCCATTCTTTCCGACAATTCCCAGCCTTTCGGCCGGTTGAAAATGATAAGAAAACCCATCAAGAATTACTTTTTCACCAAATGCGTGGTGTACTTTATGGCACTCAACAATTTTGGCGCCCAACCGATTCATGTTGATTTCTAGTTGGATTTTGTGTTCCTGCCTACGCTGTTTAGTTTTTGCCTCAATAGCAGCAAAATCATCAATCCTGGATTTTGATTTGGTGGTTCTCGCTTTAGGTTGTCTTCTGATCCAATCTAATTCAGATTTAAAAACCTGATCGTTTTTGTGTTGCATCAACGCCTCAAGCGCCAGTCTCTCTTGTCGTTTTTCTAGGAAATAACTGTAGTTTCCCGAGTAGTGATACAGCTCGCCTCTGTCGAGTTCGATGATTTGATCGCAAACTCGTTCCAGGAAATATCGATCGTGGGTCACCATAAATAGGGTCATCTTTTCCTTGGCAAAGTAGGCTTCAAGCCATTCAATCATCTCTAAATCCAGGTGGTTGGTCGGCTCATCCAACAACAATACATCAGGGGTTTCTAACAGAGCTAAAGCTAAGGCTAATCGTTTTTTTTGACCACCTGACATATTTCCAACTTTAAGGGTGAGGTCCTCAAGCTTTAATCGAGATAAAATTTGTTGATACTGAAATTCAAAATCCCAAGCACTGGAGCGCTCCATGGCTTCAAAAGCAATTTGGTAACTTTTTTCGTCCTCGGGATGGAGCAGTGCCTGTTCATACGCGGTGATGACGCGCATCATAGGGTGATCAGCGCGCGTCAATGTCTCTTCAATGGTCCAATCGTTATTCAAATCGGGCTCTTGCGACAGAAATGCAAGTTTCATGTCCTTTCGGTAGTTCACCTGTCCTTGGTCAGGCAGTGTTTTACCCGCGATGATGTCCAAAAGAGAGGATTTGCCAGAACCGTTTTCAGCGATCAAACCAATTTTTTGTCCTTTGTTGATTCCAAAGGAAATGTCTTTAAATAAAATACGCTCGCCAAATGTGCGAGCGACTTGTTCAATGCTGATTAAATTCATGGGTTTGTCTTAAGCATTAGTATTTGGGACATGCCGAGTGCACACCAAATAGGTAACATCATCCAGTGGAAGGATTGGATTCCTAGCATCCACAACGCCAGACAAATAGAAATGCCTAGCAATACAAGGATACTCAACGTATTGTTGACGCGTTTTTTTGTCCTCAAAAACGGAGACAAAACCAACCAAGGTTGTGCCCAAAACAGATGGGCGTTCCACGCAGTAGCTTGATGATCCGTGGCCACCCACAACAACATCAATACAATTCCAATTGCGCCACTCAACGTGTGTAACAATACATAGGTAAGCCGTTTAGATGTTGTTTTCGTTCTGGTAAGCCATACGGTTAATATCAGCAGGGTCCCTAGGGTAAAAGGTCCCCACAGTTGTATTCCAGCAGGAGGGGAGTTTAGATTTGGCGCAGCTAGGTAACTGTCTTGCCGTACAGCTGACTTGCCATTCCACAAGGCAGTTGAGAGTTGTTGTGCGGCGTACTCCGGCAAGAACTGTGCTTGAAAATTACTGGTGGGTTGATCAATCAGCGAGCCCAAAGCCAAATCAATACCCCATCCGCCCCAACTGTCGAGGGGTAAATTTTCGGAGATCAATTCGCGATAACTTTTTTTGGAATTTTCTTGGGCTTGGGGATAGATCAAGGAGCCATGACTTACCTCCAGTAATAAGTCCCTAATTTTTGTAGCGCAGTTGGCATAAAAAAAATCGTACAGGTAGAACCTGTTTTCTGGACGATAATTTTGTTCTAGGCGTTGAAGCAGTACAGAGGAAGTGGCTTGGTCGATGTCGAGTACTTGTTCTCTAACCCATCTGCCTTCATGGATGAACGCCTGAATAAAACCCGAAGTTTCGTGTTTTCCCAAAAAATAACGCAGTTTTCCTTTGGCAAAATTCAAATAAAAATTAGGGGCATTAAAATCAAACAATCCGTAATTGTAGATCACGTCCAGGCCGGTTGATTCATCCTGAATTCTCAGGGCGGAATGGCCAAATTTGGCATAGAGTTCGTCACCCGGACCACAGGTGATCAGGCTTACTTGAAGTGTGGGTGTATTTGTACCTATGTCAGCGGACTGACCCCGTGACGGGAGGCAGAAAAAGCCAAACAATAAAAGGACAATAATTTGTTTTTTCACGCCGCTAATATCGTTATTTCTTTGGCAAATACCTCAGAAAACAAGCCTATAAAACGCTATATTTACCCCCATGAAGCAGTACTTAACTTTCCTGCCAAACACCCTTACTTTAGGTAATTTGGCGATGGGTATATTGGCCATTTTGGCCTTGTTTGACGATCGTCCTTTGTGGGCCGTTTCATTTTTGCTCGCCGCTATGGTGTTGGATTTTTTTGATGGTTTTGCCGCTCGTTGGTTGGGGGTAAGTGGTGAACTAGGTAAGCAGCTAGACTCCTTGGCAGATTTGGTCAGTTTTGGTGTAGTGCCCACGATTTGGCTGTTATTTGCCCTTAAAAAAACATGCTTTTGCGTTTACACCAACGATGCGGACTCCATTCTGGATACTTTGTTAAATAAACCATCTTTGGCGATTCCGCTTTTGGTGGCTATAGCCGCCGCTTACCGGTTGGCTACATTTAACATCGATCAACGACAATCGAGCCGATTTATAGGGTTGCCCACTCCGGCTAATGCTTGGATGATCATGTCCATTCCTTTGGCCATACATTATGATCCTCAAGGTGTTTTGGCGGCTTGGGGGGAAGATCCCAGATTTTTGATTGGGGTGTCTATTTTCTCCGCATGGGCCATGACATCCACGTTGAATCTACCCTCATTTAAAATGACTAGTCTGTCGCCAAAAGTGTATCCAGAATCATACCTTCTGTTGCTGCTTTGCCTAGTCTTATTACCCTTTTTGGGTTGGTCAGCCCCGTTTTTTTGGGTGATCGGCTACCTGTTGATTGGGGGTTTATTTTCGCTTAGAAAGTAATTATTTTTTGGCTCGAAGTTCAAAATTCTGCCCGAGGTATACTTTGCGCACCATTTCATCTTGAGCGAGTTCTTCCGGTGTTCCCGATTTGAGGATCCCTCCTTCAAACATCAGGTAGGAACGCTCAGTAATGGCTAGGGTTTCCTGAACGTTGTGGTCGGTGATCAAAATCCCTATGTTTTTACTACGCAGCTGATCAATAATTTTTTGAATGTCTTCAACCGCCACAGGGTCGACTCCGGCAAATGGCTCATCCAACAAAATAAATTTAGGATCAGTGGCCAATGCTCTCGCGATTTCTGTCCTTCTGCGTTCACCTCCAGAGAGTAAATCACCTCTGTTTTTTCGGATATGTCCTAATCCAAATTCTTCGATGAGGGCTTCCATTTTATCCAATTGTTCTTGCTTGCTCCAAGAGGTGAGTTCCAATACGCTCAAAATATTATCTTCTACCGACATTTTTCTGAAGACGGAAGCTTCTTGTGCGAGGTAACCAATTCCATGCTGAGCACGGCGGTACATCGGAAATGTCGTGATGTCTTTATCATCCAAATAGATGTGTCCTGAATTGGGTTTGATCAATCCAACAATCATGTAAAACGAAGTGGTTTTTCCAGCGCCATTTGGCCCCAAAAGTCCTACGATCTCTCCTTGATTTACCTCAAGCGAGATGCCCTTAACCACTTTTCTTCCTCTGTAGGATTTGGTAATTTCTTCTGCCCGGAGCTTCATGATTGTTGATTTTGTAAAGCTTCCCAGTACTCATAGGCACGTCTTAGATGGGGCACAACGATGGTACCGCCCACAAGTGTTGCAATACCTAAAGTTTCCATGACTTCCTCGTGTTGTGCTCCAGCCTTTTTGGCGTGTTCTAAGTGGTACTTTACACAATCGTCACAGCGCAATACCGCTGAGGCTACTAGCCCTAAAAGTTCTTTGGTCTTCACGTCAAGGGCACCTTCACTATACGCATTGGTGTCCAAGTTAAAAATTCGCTTGATCAGTTTACTCTGTGGGTCACCCAACAGCTTTTCGTTCATTTTGGAACGATACTCATTAAATGATTCAACTGGATTTTCCATTTTTTGATGCTTTTTTTCGTTCGCCCCGAAGAACAAATCGGGATATGTGAATACTGACCTCGTAGAGTATTAAGATGGGGATGGAAACAATAATTTGACTCGCTACGTCTGGTGGAGTAATCACCGCAGAGACGATTAACACCAATACAGAAGCTACTTTTCGGTATTTTTTCAAGAATTCTGGAGTGACCAAACCGATTCTGGTCAAAAAATAAATCAGGATGGGTAATTCAAAGATAAGTCCACAAGCAATGACAGAAGATCGAACAATGGCTATGTAGGAAGACAAATCGATTTGATTGGTTACTTCTTCACTAACCGTGTAGCTCCCCAAGAAATTAATAGACAGCGGAGCGACGATATAATAGCCAAATAAAACGCCTAAAAAGAACAAGAAGGAAGCGATAAAAATAAAACCGCGGGCATTTTTGCGCTCATTATCGTAAAGACCAGGTCCAATAAATCGCCAAATTTCCCAAAGCACATAGGGGAATCCAATGATAAATCCAGCCCATATCGATGTCCATATGTGGGCTGAGAATTGACCGGCCATTTCGCGACTTTGTAGGATAAATAACGGCTCTGTGCTGCAAAATGCGCCCTCAAAACCTAATTTTTGAGACAAAAAGCAGAAAAATCGATACGTCGGAAAGTCTGGTTGCTTTGGGCCAAACAACAAGGTGTTAAAGATGAAATCCTTCATCAAGAAAGCGGAAAATCCCAAAATAACAACAGCCGCGGTGGCGCGAATTAAGTGCCATCTCAACTCTTCTAAATGATCCAAAAAGGACATTTCATTCACGTCTTTTTTTTGTTTCATGAGGTGATTCCTTCCTGAATTAGATTGTGCAAGTGAACAATTCCCTGATAGGTCCCGATTTTATCCATGGCAATCAACTGTGTGATGCTGTTGGCTTGCATCAACGACATGGCATCGACAGCTAGTGATTCCACATCGATGGTTTTTGGATTTTTTGACATGATGTCTTGTGCGGTTAACCCGCCGATATTTTCATGTACGGCCAGCATTCGTCTAATATCCCCATCGGTGATTACCCCGACCAATTGATCTCCATCCAGAACAGCCGTAACACCCAACATTTTTTGAGATATTTCCACAATGGCGTCTTTGACTTTACTGTGAATTTGAACCGCGGGTCGTTGATTTTGCCTAGTAATGTCTTTGACGCTGAGGTATAATTTTTTCCCCAAAGCACCACCGGGATGAAACTTGGCAAAATCATCAGCGTTAAATCCTTTTTGTTCCAGCAAACAAACAGCTAAAGCATCCCCCATGGCCAATTGTGCCGTTGTGCTCGTAGTAGGAGCCAAATTATTTGGACACGCTTCCTTGGGTACGTACGTATTGAGGACAAAATCTGCTTGTTGCCCCAAAAATGAATCGGGGTTGCCGGTTATGGCGATTAACTTATTTTCTCCTCGTTTGAGCAGGGGAACTAATACTTTGATTTCCGGTGTATCTCCGCTTTTTGAAATACAGATGATGCTGTCACCATCTTGAATAGATCCTAAATCTCCGTGTATGGCATCAGCAGCATGCATGAATAACGCCGGTGTACCCGTTGAATTCATCGTGGCCACGATTTTGTTTCCAATTACGGCGCTTTTTCCAATTCCGGTGACGACCACCCTTGATTTTGAACGGTGAATGTGTTGAACTGCCAGAGCAAATTCATCGCCCAATAGTGGGATGAGTCCCAGCAATGCATGACTTTCTAATTCAAGTGTTCTTCGGGCACTGTTCAATATGGCTTGAAAATTGCTCAATTTCTCATTGATTTTGGTTGGATGCCCAGAAAATGAGATGTATTTTTGGGACACACAAAATTAATCAAATAAAACAAACCTCCTTTTTTCCGTGTTTTATTTTAAAAGGAGGGAATCATAGCCGTAAAATGCTTAATTTAAGGGAAGTTTGACCACCCAACCAGATCAAGTAACCCATATGACTACTAAGGAAGAATTAAGTGCGCAATTGCAGAAGTATTTCGGTTTTGCGCATTTTAAAGGAAGACAAGAGGAGGTAATTCTTCATTTACTGGAAAAAAAGAACGCGTTTGTGATTATGCCTACTGGTGGAGGCAAATCCTTATGTTATCAACTACCTGCATTAATGCTCCCTGGAACGGCTATCGTCGTGTCGCCTTTAATCGCTTTGATGAAAAATCAGGTAGATGCGATACGCGGTGTTTCAGAAAACGATGGAGTCGCACATGTACTCAACTCATCGCTCACTAAGTCAGAGATCAAAAAAGTCATGGATGATGTTGTTCATGGAGTAACCAAACTGCTTTATGTCGCTCCTGAGTCGTTAACCAAAGACGAATATGTCCAATTTCTTCAATCAGTCACACTTTCGTTCATCGCTATCGATGAGGCGCATTGTATTTCAGAGTGGGGACATGATTTTAGACCGGAATATAGAAATTTAAAGTCGATCATAGACCGTTTGGATTCCACCATCCCCGTTATTGGATTAACGGCAACGGCAACACCTAAAGTTCAGGAAGACATCATGAAAAACTTAGGCATGTCTGATGCTAAAGTATTCAAGTCGTCATTCAATAGACCTAATCTATATTACGAGGTAAGGCCTAAAACCCAACAAGTGGAGGCGGATGTGATTCGATTTATCAAACAACACCCAGGTCAATCAGGTATTGTGTATTGCTTAAGTCGAAAAAAGGTAGAGGAGCTGGCTCAAGTACTTCAGGTCAACGGAGTAAACGCTGTGCCTTATCACGCAGGTTTTGATGCGAAAACAAGGTCTAAGTATCAGGATATGTTCTTGATGGAAGAGGCTGAAGTTGTTGTAGCCACTATAGCCTTCGGTATGGGTATTGACAAACCTGATGTGAGGTATGTGATTCATTACGATATGCCCAAAAGTATTGAAAGTTATTACCAAGAAACTGGCCGTGCAGGTAGAGATGGAGGAAAAGGTCATTGTTTGGCCTTTTATTCCCCCAAAGACATGGAAAAACTCGAGAAGTTTTTGTCGGGTAAGCCAGTAGCTGAACAAGAAATTGGGATGGCATTGCTCCAGGAGGTTATCGCTTACGCAGAAACTTCCATGTCGCGAAGAAAATTCATGCTTCACTATTTTGGAGAAATCTTTGACGAGATAGATGGACCTGGCGCTGATATGGATGACAATGCGACTAATCCTAAACCAAAGGTAGAGGCTAAAGATTCTGTGCTCAGGCTTTTGGACATCGTGGTTCAAACGGCAGAAAAATTTAAATCAAAAGAGTTGGTTAAAGTGTTGATGGGAAAACCCAATGCACTCATCGTCGCCCATAAAATTCATTTAAAGCCATTTTTTGGCGCAGGGTCTGATCATTCCAAAGAATACTGGATGGCCCTTTTAAGGCAAACCATCGTTTCTGGTTTATTGCACAAGGAAATTGAACAATACGGAGTAGTTCATTTAACTGAACTTGGGAGGGAATTTATCAAAGCACCGAAGTCATTTATGATGACCGTAGACCACAGTTATTTGGACAGCGATTCAGAATTAGTAGAACGAATGAATCACGGGACTGCGGCGGCTGATGAGCAATTATTTTCTATGCTGCAGGATCTGAGGAAAAAAGAAGCCAAAAAACACGGTGTGCCTACCTATGTTGTTTTTCAAGATCCCTCTTTAGAGGATATGGCTTTAAAATATCCGATGACTTTGAAAGAATTATCTCAAGTCTATGGGGTCGGTGACGGGAAAGCAAAAAAATTTGGGGCTCCATTCATCACCATGATAGCAGAGTATGTCAAAGAAAATGACATTATGCGGCCAGATGATTTAATCGTCAAAAGTACAGGAGCAAAATCTGCACTTAAATTATATATCATTCAGGGTGTTGATCGAAAATTGTCCTTAGATGACATAGCGCGCTCTAAAGGAATCACCATGGATGAGTTGCTTAAAGAAATGGAGCAAATTGTATTTAGCGGTACCCGATTAAATATTGATTATTGGTTGGAGGATTTATTGGACGAAGATCAGCAATCGGAATTACATGACTATTTTATTGAGGCACAGACAGATGATATAAGCCTGGCCAGCAATCATTTTAATGGAGATTACGAGGATGAAGAACTGAGGTTGTACCGCATAAAGTTCATCAGTGAAGTAGCTAATTGATCGGTTGTGTGATCAAGACCAGATACTCACTTCTAATAACAGTTGACCTTTTAACGCATCAAAGGTTACTTCTGCTCCAATAGGTAGGGTCATGTTCCAAGGGGTGTGTCCAAAGGACATGCCGTAACAACAAGGGATTCCGGTTGGTTGCAATCGGTCCTTAAGCACCGCTAATAGGCTAAAGCCATCGTTACTACCCGCGGGTTGATCACAATCAATCCATACACCTAGTGCAAAACCTTGAGCCTTTCTAAAAGTCTCTGTCATCAATAACTGAGTCAACATTCGGTCAACCCGATATGGTTTCTCGCCGACTTCTTCTATGAGGACGATTTTATCGGTAAAGTCAATTTCATATTCCGTACCGATTAACGAAGTAATCAGCGTTAAACTACCTCCTACCAATTTTCCGCGACCACGACCTGGAGTAATCGTGACTCTTTGATACTCATTGCTTTTTTGGTCTTTAATTTCATCCTGATCCACAGAATCCATCATAAACCCTGGACCTGAATGCCTCCATAAATTTAACCACATGGCTCGTGAATACGATTTATCTAAAGCGCTCCCCACGGGGCCATGAAATCCAATCAACCCGGTTTTTATATGTATGGCTTGAAGTAAGGCTGTTATGTCGCTGAAACCAATAAGAGGTTTAGGATTCTTGGCAATGGTAGGGTAATCCAATAGATCTAAGATCCTGGTAGTCCCGTAACCACCGCGAACACAAACTATGGCCTCAATAGTTTTGTCTTTAAACGCGTTCATCAGGTCTTGAGCCCTAAGTTCATCAGTTTGACTGAAGTAGCCATATCGGTCCCCCAGGTATTTGCCGGGTACAACTTGAAAGCCCATCTCCGTTAAATCCCTAACTGCGCGTTCTATTTTCTCTGAAGAGGTGTTGAATGCTGGTGCAATTAGTGCTATTCGAGCACCATTACTTGGTTTTTTGGGCTTTATGACGGGGAAATTTACTGCAGGTATTTTGGTTTGACTGAATAGCGTTGACGACCAAAGACCAGTCAGTGAAAAGGCCACTAAATTTCCCAAGAAGTTTCTTCGTTTACTCATTTTGTGGTGTTTTTCGCCCCCATCGGTTTAATTGTCTGATGATGCGTTCAATAGCTTCTTCAATGGACTGGTCAGGCTCAATAACGGTGTATTCGCCCCAGAAGTCAGGATTTCCAAACCCTTTGATAGATTCGCTTAATACAACCGATGGTTTAATCGTATTTAGGTTGTTGACATTAGGGGTTAATGATGGGGTTTTCTGATCGGTTACGGCCATTTCAGCCCATATTTGGTATGAAGTATTGAACCATCGATTTTTCCATTTGGCGGTAAAATTCATCTCCATTTTACTGTATTGAAAGTTCCAGTTATCCTCTTGTGGGCTGTAGTCTACTTGATATTTCACCGAGGTAGGCCAAAGTTTTACACGTGCTGGTTTTTTTCTGACAAACAAGGCAGCAGCAGCCTCTTGATTGGTTACATTCATCTCAAAAATGGCTTTGGCCAAGTGGTTGCCCTGAGTGGTGATGTACAATTCACCCCTGTACAGCGGTGTGATGACATTTTGTTTTTGTTCAAAATGAACAATATGCACAAGTTTTTGGTCGATTTGTGTGAACCCAGCATGAGTAAATCGATAAGCTTGAAGCGCCTGTGAATCAAATACGATATCTGGATATTTAGCTATGTCAATAAACAAAGTGTTGTATGGGCCTCCTTGAAGCTTGACGGCCAATGTGTCGTTGGGCTTATAATTCGTGCTTTTTCTAAATTGAATCAAGCGGGCTACATCATTTTTTTCTGAGTTATTGGGTTGTTTATCTACCTCAATAATTGCCTCAGCTAGTGATAGATTTTTAGATTTTTTGCGCACCGCCTCTCTGAAAAAAGCAATGACTTGACTCTTTTGTTGCGCGCCTTGATGTTGCCTGTTTTTCAGCATCTCTAACACTAAACTACTCGGATCTTGCGGTACGCTCACGGTCACCTCCTTAAGTATTGTGGTGCTCGGGATGAGTGAGATCAATAGCGGATCTGGTTGGTTGTTGATCGCCAATCGAGCCGATTCATAACCCATAAACGAGACCAGTAATTCTTGACTAGGATTATTTACAGGTATTTTTATACTAAATCTTCCATCTTTGTTGGTTACGGTGGCACCTTGGTCATTTGACAACCTGACGGAGGCTAGCGCTAAGGGTTCCCTTGTGCTCTGGTCAATAATCCTTCCGGTTATTTCCTTGATCGAGCTTGTTTGTGCAAGAGCTGACAAGGATAGGAAAAACATCCACCCGAATAGTCCTGTTTTTAGTGATTGTGAGTTCCAAAATTTCAGTAAGTTCTTCATAGAAAAATGGATGAGGTTCCTTTAAATCAGCCTGCCCTAAAGTTACGATTTGACGGGAATAATCCGTTTGGATTAATGTTAAAAAGTCCTCAAGTTTTCGTGAAAATTAAATCCAACAAAAAGAGTTCGCGTATATTTACCAAGCAATTATTCTTATGGGATTCCACCAAGTTCGCATTCCGCTTTCCAATATGTATGCACCGGGTACTCTGGTCAGGGATTATTTGGAAAAAAACACCTCCATAGAACCGTTTGTTGGATCATGGCCTTCACTAGCTGGCCTAGGTCAACAAATCTCTTTTCGAAAAGACTTTTCATCGTATACCCGCGAAATAGTTCAAGCGCATCTCAAGGAACAGTACGCAAATCTTCCGTACAGAGCATCGGTGCAACAACATATAGACAGTTGGGTTAACCCAAATTGTTACACCGTAACTACTGGACATCAATTAAATCTATTTACTGGACCATTATATGTTGTCTATAAGTTGATTTCAACGATCAAATTAGCGGAAAAATTGACGGAGGAATTTCCGGAACATCACTTTGTTCCCGTCTATTGGATGGCGACAGAGGACCATGATTTTGCTGAGATCAATCACTTTTATCTCGGAGATCAAAAATTAGTTTGGGAACCCAATACAGAACTGGATGGTCCAGTAGGTCATTTGAAAACTGCTGGAATTGATTCGGTTTTTGACGTACTCGCCAGCTTATTGGGTACTGCGCAAAGAGCCGAATGGCTGAAGTCGCAATTTGAGTTGGCCTACCTGCAATCCGATAACCTAGCACAAGCAACACTTAAGTTGGCGGATGCTTTATTTGGAGATCGCGGATTGGTGGTTATCGATGCAGATCGCCCAGAATTAAAAAGACTATTTAAGCCCTTATTTGATCGTGAATTCAACCAGGAGGTGACCAGAACAAAGGTCAACGAATCTATTGAACAAATAAAGAGGGTTTATCCAGGTTATGAGCCGCAAGTCTCCCCGAGGGACTTAAATTTCTTTTATGTAGATCGAGGTAGAAGGGGACGTATGGAACGAGATGAACAGGGGGCACATGTGGTAGGTAGTGACATCAAATACACAACAGCTCAGTGGATCGAATTATACGACCAGTTTCCTGAACGTTTTTCCCCGAATGTCTTGACTAGGCCTTTATATCAAGAGACGATATTACCCAATCTCGCCTACATTGGAGGTGGTGGTGAACTTTCCTATTGGTTTGAGCTAAAAAATCTTTTTGAGGCGGTTGAAGTGCCTTTTCCTGTGCTTATTCACCGGGATGCAGCGTTATTGATGACAGAGAAACAATGGAAGAAAATAGCGGCCTTTGGTTTGGAGCCAAATCAGCTTTTTTTGAGTAAAGATCAATTGATCAATAAAAAAATAAGATCAATTTCAAATATTGAGCTTGATTTAGGATTTCTCAAGGAACAGCTCGAAGCGCAGTTTGCCTATTTGTACACTTTGGCTGAATCGACAGACCCCTCGTTTATTGGAGCGGTACATGCGCAAAAAGCCAAGCAAATGAACGGTATTGATGTATTGGAAAAAAGGTTACTCAATGCACAAAAACGCCAGCTGAAAGATCAAGTGGCTCGATTGAGTGAATGGCACAATGAATTATTCCCCCTGGGTGGATACCAAGAGCGCAAAAGAAATTTTGCTCCGTACTATCTGTCCTATGGATCATTGTTTTTTGATGCCCTGTATGAAACATTTGATCCGTTGGATCAAGCCTGTAGCCTAATTATATTTCCTTAAGCATGCACAAGATTGATATAGATGTAGTAGACATGACCCTAGACGTCATGAAGTATGTGATTGGCCGTATTACCAAAACACACCCAGAGTTGGGCATTCCCATTTCGGAGCAAGAATTGCGCGAACGCATTGGCCAGACTATATCTGCCGAGGGTATTGGCGGTCAAAAGGCCTTTGAATTGTTTCGAGAGGTGCTGGTTAAACACACGGTCCCTATTGATCACCCCAGAAACCTGGCCTTTGTTCCTGCCGCTCCAACTAGGGCGGCCATCATGTTTGATCTGGTGACTTCGGCCTCAAGCATTCATGGGGCCTATTGGATGGAGGGTGCTGGAGGGATTTATTGTGAAAATGAAGCGATGCAGTGGTTGGTGTCTTTGACTGGATTGCCCCAAGGTGCTTTCGGGGTATTTACCTCTGGAGGTACAGCGGCTAATCTCTCTGCTTTGGTCGCTGCCAGACACCAGTGGCGCACGCTATCAAATGAAAGAACCTCGAAAAGAGGTTTGATGGTGTGTAGCAATCATGCACATGCATCGGTAAAAGCTATGGCTCAAGTCATAGATGCTGATGTGCTGTCCATAGATTGTTATGGAGCCATGTCAGCGCACCAAGTGATTGAGGCAGTAAATCGATTAAGTGCTGATGATCAGGACCGCATTTTTGCCTTGGTGGTCACTGCAGGCACAACAAATGCGGGCATAATTGATGATTTAAAGGGGTGTGGAGAACTGTGCGCCAACAAAAGTTGGTGGATGCACGTAGATGGAGCTTATGGCGGCGCGGCCTTGGCCGCGCCCTCTGTCCGTCATTTGTTTGATGGCATTGAACGGGCAGATAGCATAACCATCGATCCTCATAAATGGTTGTTTGCTCCCTATGATTGCGGTGCCGTTTTGTACAAAGACCCTCAAAAAGCGAAAGCAGCACATACTCAGGAAGGGAATTATTTGGCTATATTCAATGAACCTCAGTTTACGGGCTTTAATCCAGCGGATTATCAAATCCAATTAACCCGCAGGGTTAGGGGGCTGCCGCTTTGGTTTTCGTTGGCTATGCATGGCACTGATCGATATAGTCAGGCCATCGAACAAGGTATTGCTTTGGCAGGTATAGCTGTATTGGCCATTGAAAAACGCTCCTACCTGAGAGTAACTAGACCGTCTAGCTTGTCCGTTGTGCTTTTTGAACGCATTGGTTGGACCGATCAACAGTATTCTGCGTGGACCTATGAACAATTAGCTTGCGGCTTTGCGCTTGTGGCACCTACCAAAGATTTGGTGGATGGTGTTTGGAAAACAGTGGCGCGTTTTTGCTTCATCAATATTGATACTACGATCGAGGATATCGAATCCATTCTCGACACCCTAGAATAATTAATGCCTGACATTTGTTTCCAGGCTCAAATGTTTATTTTTGCTCATGCAAAACAATGTACTTATCCTTGATTTTGGTTCTCAATACACTCAATTGATTGCCAGAAGGGTCCGTGAACTCAATATCTTTTGTGAGATCAAACCCTACAACCTGCTTCCACAAGATTTGTCTCCATACAAAGCGGTCATCCTATCAGGCTCTCCGCATTCGGTGCGTGGAGATGATGCTCCACATCCCGATTTAACTGGGATTAGAGGGAAAAAGCCCTTGCTCGCTGTTTGTTATGGAGCCCAATACCTGGCACACTTTTCAGGAGGTGAAGTAGCCCCTTCCAATACCCGAGAGTACGGAAGAGCGCATCTTGATTTTATGGCCGCCGATGAACCATTTTTTGCTGGGGTGAGTCCCCAAAGCCAAGTTTGGATGAGCCATTCAGACACAATTAAAACGCTTCCTACGGGAGGTGTATTGATCGGGAGTACACATGATGTAATCAATGCCGCCTATAAAATTGAGGGTGAAACTACTTACGCGATACAATTTCATCCTGAAGTATATCACTCTACGGATGGAAAACAAATGCTCTCCAACTTTTTAGTGAATATTGCGGGTGTAGCCCAAGATTGGACACCGGATTCTTTTGTCCACGAGACGATTGCTAGTTTAAAAAATCAAATTGGTCAAGATCGGGTGATTTTGGGATTGTCCGGCGGAGTAGACTCTACGGTGGCGGCGGTGTTATTGCACCAAGCTATCGGAAAGCAACTGCACTGCATTTTTGTAAACAACGGCTTATTGCGCAAAAATGAATTTGACCAAGTATTGGATCAATACAAGCACATGGGGCTCAATGTCAAAGGGGTGGATGCGTCCGATCGTTTTTTACAAGCGCTTAGTGGCCTTACAGACCCTGAAGCCAAGCGAAAAGCGATCGGAAAAGTTTTTGTCGATGTTTTTGACGATGAGTCGCATCAAGTAGTCGATGCTAAATGGCTAGCTCAGGGCACTATCTACCCAGATGTTATTGAATCACTTTCAGCTACCGGTGGTCCCTCGGCAACGATTAAAAGTCACCACAATGTAGGTGGCCTACCCGATTATATGAAGTTGAAGGTAGTGGAGCCCTTGCGTTTGTTGTTTAAAGATGAAGTGAGAAGGGTAGGCGCTAGTCTGGGTATTAGTGCTGTGTTGTTGGGGAGACACCCGTTTCCAGGACCTGGATTAGCCATCAGGGTGCTCGGTGAGGTAACACCTGAAAAAGTCCGTATTTTGCAAGAAGTGGATGCTATTTTTATCGATGGGTTAAGGTCTTGGAACCTGTATGATCAAGTTTGGCAAGCTGGGGCAATTTTGTTGCCGGTTCAAAGTGTCGGTGTGATGGGGGATGAGCGAACTTATGAGCAGTGTGTCGCTTTACGGGCTGTGGAAAGCACCGATGGAATGACTGCCGATTGGGTAGATTTGCCTTATGCCTTTTTACAAAAAACATCCAACGACATCATCAACAAGGTCAAGGGGGTCAATCGCGTGGTCTACGACATCAGTTCAAAACCACCAGCAACTATAGAATGGGAATAAACGGATGAAATTAAAACAGTTGTTTTGCGTTATAGCTCTAGTGAGTATGGTCACCCTTCAGGGACAGAACGTACCGGCTAATCCCCAGATTAAAGGATCTTGGGGAATTGCCTTCGCCCTGCCGTTTAGGACGGATAAAATGGATTTTATCGATCAAGCTTTGGGGCAAAAGATATTAGAAGCTAGAAATGACACAAAATCGAGTCTCTCCTTTTACAGCGGAGCACTTTTGGCGATTAAGCGATTGGATTCTTTGGGTGTGAAGGTTAACCCTTACCCAATAGACACTCAGCTCAACGGATCTGTGGCTCAATCTGAACTCGAGGCATTGTACGCCATAAACGATATTGACTTTTTGATAGGACCATTGTCAGATCGCGTTCTTCCGGCCCTATCCAATTGGTCAGCCCTGCACAAGACTCCTATTTTTTTGCCGAGTATATCAGAGGTGCAACAGGTGAATAACTACATGGTTCAAGGAGTCGCCAAAAACGAGACCTTGCGCAAACAATTATTGGATTACGCCAAAAGCGAGTGGAAGGGTCAGAAAGTAACCATCATTCACGACAGTGAGGAATCGAATCAAGCGCAGAGCATTGCCCAGCGATTTCCCAATGCACAAAAAGTGGATGCTACAGCCAATAGCAATCGCCTGCTTGAAGTGTTGACCCAAAAAATGGATACCCTAAATAGCAATTGGGTGTTTGTAGAAACCGCCAATCTAAAAACGGCCTCATCAGTGGCCTCAATTCTCAGTTCTCAACTGAGATTTTCTGGACATATTAGATTGTGGAGTCCTTTGTATACTAATGCGTTTGACAATGATGTCATAGATTTCAAACAATTATCTGATTTAAATTACACGACTTCCGCTGTTCAAGAGCCATTGACTTTTGTCTCCTGGGGGAGTCAGTATTTTGCTCAATGGGCTAAATACCCGGATAAAATAGCAGCACGGGGCTATGACTCAGTCATGTATGCTGTTTTGCAGCTCAGCGGCCTAACGACCACATCCTTAGAAGGTCAAAAATTCTTGGCGTGGGCGGGTGTAACGCATCCATTTAATATGGTCCAAGATCCCAGAGGACATCAAGTCAATCAAGGGTATGTGCTGATCGCACTCAAGGACATGGAGTGGCAAGTGATTGGCCGTTAAACATCACAGCGTTTGATAGACTCATAGAGCACTTCCATTTTAGGTTCACGCTTTGGGATGTATTCTTGTGCGACATAGCCGCGATATCCAGTTTTGAGAATTTCATGCATAATCGCTGGGTAATTCAGCTCCTGGGTTTCATCAATTTCGTTCCTACCAGGCACCCCCGCTGTGTGATAATGCCCAAAATAGCGGTGATTTTCCCTGATTCTTCTGATGATGTCCCCTTCTTGAATTTGCATGTGATAAATGTCAAAAAGGAGTTTAAAATGCTCAGATCCTAAGGCAACACAAAGATCAATGCCCCAAGCTGAATGATCGCACATATAATCAGGGTGATCTTGTTGGTTAAATAGTTCCATTTGAAGCACCACGCCGTGTTTTTCTGCAAGCGGAAGGATTTTTTTTAGTCCAGCGACACAATGGGCTAATCCCTCTGTGTCAGACATACCCTCTCTATTTCCGCTGAAGCAAATTAAATTGGTATACCCGGCCTCAGCGACAAGCGGGATCATTTTGGTGTAGTTCTCTATCAACTGATTGTGGTAAATCGGATTATTCCATCCCTTGGTGAGACTTATCTCAGCTCCCTGACACATAGAGCAATGTATGTTGTATTTTTTCAAGAGTGGCCAGTGTTCTGGACCGACCAAATCAATCGCGCCAACGCCCATTTCAACCAAAGACGCCAACAATTCCTCCCAGGGCAAATCCCCAAAACACCACCGGCAAACAGAGTGGCGGATTCGATTTTTTAAGGGTTCTCTTTGATTCGTTTCAGGGGAAGAAGCCCATGATTTTGTCGAGATTAACGACGTGGTACCAAGTGCCGACAGCGCGGTTGATTGAAGGAAATTTCTTCTTTTCATAAGGGCTAAATAACCTTGAAAATACAAATTAATTCAGGGTTAATCAAGGTTTAATTCGTATTTTTGCTCGCGTTGATCTTATTGCTTCACGCTTCATGCCACAAACAAAATACATCTTTGTCACCGGAGGAGTTACCTCCTCATTGGGAAAAGGAATTATTGCAGCCTCACTTGCTAAATTACTGCAAGCAAGAGGCTACAGAACCACCATACAAAAACTTGATCCCTATATCAATGTCGATCCAGGTACACTAAATCCCTATGAGCACGGTGAATGTTATGTGACGGATGACGGAGCAGAAACTGATCTTGACTTAGGTCACTACGAGAGATTTTTAAACGTTCCCACCTCTCAAGCCAATAATGTGACAACGGGTCGCATCTATCAATCTGTTATTGAAAAAGAGCGAAAGGGAGCCTTTTTAGGCAAAACAGTACAGGTAATTCCCCACATCACCAACGAAATAAAACACCGTATTCAGTTGCTAGGTCAAAGCGGAGATTTTGATGTGGTGATCACTGAGATTGGAGGAACTGTTGGGGATATCGAGTCATTGCCATACATCGAATCAGTGCGCCAGTTATTGTGGGAGCTTGGAGATGATAACGCCATGGTGATCCACTTGACGCTAATTCCTTATTTGTCAGCAGCCGGCGAGCTAAAAACGAAGCCTACCCAACACTCCGTGAAAACATTGATGGAAAGCGGTATCAAAGCAGATGTTTTGGTATGTCGTACCGAACATGAAATATCTGATGAAATCAGAGGAAAATTGGCTTTGTTTTGCAACGTGCGCAAACAAGCGGTCATTCAGTCCATTGATGCATCAACCATTTATGATGTGCCTTTGATGATGCAAAAAGAAGGATTGGATCAGGTGGTCATGCAAAAACTTCATTTGGAAGACAAAGGGGCCCCAGATTTATCTCAGTGGTCTGCCTTTTTGAAAAAACACAAAAACCCCAAAGACGAGGTCCGCATCGGATTAATCGGCAAATACGTAGAGCTTCAAGATTCCTATAAATCAATTTTGGAGTCATTTATTCACGCAGGAGCTCAAAATGAAGTAAAAGTCAAGGTGATTTCTATACATTCGGAACACTTGACCGTGGATAATGTACCTGAGCAACTAGAGGGGCTACACGGAATTTTGGTGGCTCCTGGATTTGGCGAGCGTGGGATTGAGGGTAAAATAAAGGCAGTTCAGTACGCCAGAGAACAAAAAATTCCATTCTTAGGAATTTGTTTGGGCATGCAGATGGCTGTCATAGAATACGCTCGAAATGTACTCGGTCTTACTCAGGCCAATTCTTTAGAGATGGATCCCAAAACTCCAGATCCCGTAATTCACTTGATGGAGGGACAGAAAAAAGTCACCCAAAAAGGAGGTACTATGCGTTTAGGATCGTGGTCCTGTGATTTGAAACCAGGGTCAT
>Ga0255771_1000822_pt1 | contig 34912 bp, 35 predicted proteins | sample 011ome_19_FD_179969 | JGI IMG/M metagenome (GOLD analysis project Ga0255771, IMG submission 179969) | Coastal salt marsh microbial communities from the Groves Creek Marsh, Skidaway Island, Georgia - 011510BT metaG (version 2) | ecosystem: Environmental > Aquatic > Marine > Intertidal zone > Salt...
GTTCGTCGCGGCTTACGCACCCCTTCTGGAACGTCGTCGCGACGTGCCCTGGGGTGAACGCGAGCGCGATTTTCAGGCCTATCGTCGTGGCCGCTACGTAGAGTTCAACTTGGTCTATGACCGCGGCACGCTGTTCGGTCTGCAATCGGGCGGCCGTACTGAATCGATTCTGATGTCGATGCCACCCATCGTAAAGTGGCGCTATGACTGGCAGCCGGAAGCAGGCTCACCGGAAGCCGCGCTCTATACCGATTTTCTGCCGCATCAGGATTGGCTAGCCTAAGGTTAGCGCACTTGCGGACTGTCATAGTATGGGGCAAGCCTGGCTCTCATAGCGCAAGCGCTCGAAATCGAGCCAAACTTGCCCCACACCATGACCCAACTCGTTTTTGGTACGCGTCTAACAACCCAACACCTTTTCCAGGCAGTCTGCGGCACAAATCCGGCTCGATTTGCGACGCTTTTCAAGTCGATGAGAGTCGGGTTTGTGCCGTGGACTGCTGCAAGAACGAGCCAGGCAACAGGTAGCGCTTCAGGGTAATTTTAATGCGACGCCTTGTGCGTATCGATGAATGCCCGAGCTTTGGATGTCCATTCGTCGGCCACCATACGACTCAACATGGCATCGGCGGCATCCAACAGGTCCGGATCACATTCACGCTGCGGAATCTGAACCAGATACATGGAGAACCGTTGCTGATCACTCCGATAGTGGCGCAGGTTACCCAGATGCGACTGACGGCGACAGCTGGCCAGAAAGCTCTGTGACAAACCATCACGCGGGCGTAAAGAACGAACCTGTAGCAGCACATCTTCCCAGCGTTCGGTACCGAGCAACGCCCGCAGTTCAGTGCGCAGACTGGCCGTGCTTCGAGGCGGCTTGGTTGCTTGCTGTGCCAAATTTAACACCTGCAACCCCGGTTCATACTGGCGACGAGCAACCAGCATCTCAGCCTCTTGCTCCAGACGTGCCGCAACCAACGTGCGGTCATCGGCATCCACACGCCCAAGCCAGACGGCCGCACGATCCTGATCATCCAGCCCCTGTGCGGCCCGTGCGGCCAATAGATCAGCGTATCCCGTGGCGAAACCTAACTTGCGTGCACGCTCTGCGGATTTGATGGACGCCTCATAGTGCCCTTCCAACAAAAGGCGAAGTGAAGACAAGAATGCCTGCTCGCCCTTACGCTGTCGGCGCAATACGCGGTATCGCGCAATACGGCCCGGCAAACGCAAGGTGCCTTGCAACAGCTTGAGCAATAATGCGCCAACGATCAGTGTTGCCAGTACCGCCAGCACGAGAAAATTCAGCGACATCTCCATGCGCCAAGACGACAGCACAATCACGGCATAACCATCATTACGATGCATCAGATCAGCAACCACCACTGCAAGCGTACCGAGTGCCAGCCCCCAGATCAGCCATTTTTTCATTCGGCGGCTCCCTTGGTCTTGCCTGCATCAACGGGCTTTGACTCTGTTTCCGACGATGGCGTCGATGCGGTCACGGCTACCGGCTCTTCACCCATCAGTGCGGCCCGTGCTGCGATCAGCGCCTGTCGTGTGGCGTCCAGACTAACAACCGATGGGTCAATATTAAGACCCGACAGACGCTGCAGCGCAGTCAAATCGGCATTGACCAAGGCATTGCTGGTATCACAATATTTTTCGATCCAGGCGCGCGCCTGGCTCAACGTCTGCTGATAGGTCGCCGTATTACGCTGGATCAGCGCGTGACGCGCATCGAGCAATAAGAGGCGGAGTCCCTGCTGCAGGAAGACACGCTGCTCCGGCGCGATGAGCGCGGTCTCGGCACGATCCAATCGCTGGACACGCACCATGCCGCGAATAGATTGCCAGAGTTCATCGGCCAGGCCAGATAAGAGCACGCGTGCCTTATCCATGAGTGTTTCAGCTGGCGGCACCACTGGCGCGGCCGGCACTTCAGTTTCTGAAGGCTGTATACGTCGATCCTGAACCAGCGGTAGCTTATCGACGCTGGCAATGATGCCATCCAATTGCTCGACCGTTTCACGAAGATCGGTCAGATGTTGCGCATTAATTTCAACGAGATCGCGCCCCATGGCTAAACGCAATGCCTGTGCACTTGCCGTTGGCGCATTCGACAAAGCCAGCTGCCCTGCTTTGAGCGCGTTGACCAGCGTCTTGCTGTCGCCCGTAGCAAGCCAGAGCTGCCAGCCTGCATCGAGCCGCTCTTCAAGGCGATCTAACTGAAGCAGTTGCCGTTCCTGTTGCAGCGACTGGCGCATCGACGCGATTTCCTGCCGGACCTGTTCTTGATCAGCCAGCGCTGATTCCAACGCCGCAATCCGGGATTCCACCGAAACCACTGCGGACGCTTCTCTATTCAGCCCTTCCCAGAGCCGCAGTGTCCACACTTGCTGACCCGCAACGCCAAGCACCGCCAACACCAGAACAACCACCATCCAGCGGCGACTGCGTGGTGCACGCTTCTTGGGTGAAGGTTTCGGTTCAGAATTCAGATGTTCAGTGTCGTGATCTTGAGTCATAAGACGTCCATTCCAGGCGCATCGGTAAATGATGAACCATTATACGTTTGCATAAATTTCAAAATACCCTCATCGCCACCGGCACTGACAAAGGCCTGCGCAAAGCCTGATGCACGGGCAGCCTGGGCAATCCGCTCGTGCGGGGCAATGACGGGCACCTGCTGTATGGCACGCACCAGGTCTGCGGGTGCGGCGATCAGCAAGCGTTGTAGCGATTCACTACTCGTCACCACCATGGCAGACGGCATATCCTGACAGACCAATTGCTGCACGCTGTGGATAGCATCCGGATGCAACGAACGTTCGTAGGCACTGGCTTCATCAACCTGTGCCCCACGTTCTTGCAAGGTCCGAGCGATAAGATCACGGCCACCCTCACCGCGAATCAGGGCAAAGGCGCGTCCTTGACATTGATCCGGCGCGAAAAAGGGCAATGCAAGCAGACCTTCACTGTCGTACCGTGCTTCCGGTAAAACGACACGCGACACCCCCAATCCGCGTAGCACCTGCGCGGTGCCAGGCCCAACCACCGCCGCCGTAAGCGGCTCTGGCCAAGGCTGCTGCGCCGTCAAAGTCGGCCACGCCGATTGCACCGCGTTGGCACTAATAAATAGGCACGCCCGATAGCTTGTTAAGCGACGACGAATCGCCTCAAGGGCACGCAAATCGGCAACCGGATTGATCGCTAAGAACGGGATATGGGTTGCACGCCCGCCCAATTGCTCAATAACGGCAATCAGGCTTGCAGCCTGCCCTGCCGGTCGGGTGACCAGAATATGCTGCCCGACTAGAGGACCGGTCAGCGGCTGCGGCATCGTTACCCGGCGTTGATCTGGCAAATCAGGGCATCGGCCCCTTGTGCCAGTAAAGTTTCGGCAATCGCAACGCCCAGCGTTTCGGCATCGGCCCAGTGACCCCGGCACTCGCCCGATACGATCTGCGTACCATCGACGGAAGCCACCAGTCCACGGAGCCAGAATTGTTGATGGGCTTCACTGACGGCAAATCCGGCAATCGGCAAATGACAACTGCCCCCCAGACGACGGGAGAAAGCACGTTCCGCCTTTACACAGGCCGCAGTCGATTCATCCGCCAGCGCATCAGCAATACGCTGCATGTCGGGCTGGCCGTCACAAATTTCGATACCGAGTGCGCCCTGCCCCGGTGCTGGCAGCATCTCGGCCGGATCAATCCGGGCACGGATCCGATCTGCCAAGCCCAGACGCATCAGGCCAGCAGCCGCCAGAATAATGGCGTCAAACTCACCGTCATCCAGTTTGCGCAGACGGGTATCCAGATTGCCACGCAGCGGTTTGATCACCAGATGCGGAAAACGCGCCCGTAACTGTGCTTCACGACGCAGACTCGATGTACCGACGATAGCGCCATGCGGTAACGCTGACAGTGAATCGTATTTGGGACTCACCAGCGCATCTCGCGGGTCTTCCCGTTCACTGATCGCCGCCAGCACAAAGCCTTCCGGCATATCCATCGGGACATCTTTCATCGAATGGACGGCCAGATCGGCTCGACCCTCGGCCATCGCCACTTCCAGTTCCTTGATAAAAAGTCCTTTACCGCCAATAGCGGCGAGCGGACGATCCAGAATCTGGTCACCACGGGTGGTCATGCCCAGAATCTGCACCTCACGCGATGGGTGCTGCGCCTGCAACAGGCGTTGCACATGCTCAGCCTGCCACATGGCCAGGCGAGACTCTCTAGAGGCAATAACTAAAGGTTCGGACATAGAACAGTTTCACAAAAGCAATGGGCACAATTGCCCGGAACGAATGCAATGCTAGCACGCGGACTCCCTTATAATGTGGGGTTTGTAGCCACTACACCCTCTTCTGCCATGTCAGCCAACGAAAAGAACACCGCCGCAACCCCTTACACTTGGGCGGGCCGCTTTGACGAACCCATGTCGGAGCTCGTCAAGCGATATACCGCTTCCGTTGATTTTGACCAACGCCTCTGGCAGCAGGACATTCGTGGCTCGCTGGCCCATGCGCGCATGCTGGCCAAACAGAACATCATCAACGCCCAGGATCTTGCTGATATCGAACGTGGCATGGCGCAGATTCTGAGCGAAATCGAAAGCGGCGCCTTCACCTGGTCGCTGGATCTGGAAGATGTACACCTCAATATTGAGCACCGCCTGACCAGCCTGGTTGGCGATGCGGGCAAACGCCTGCACACCGGACGTTCACGCAACGACCAGGTTGCCACAGATATCCGACTCTGGCTGCGTGATGCCATCGACACCCTGATTGCGCTGTTCAAACGCCTGCAATTGGCCCTAGTCACTCTGGCTGAGCAACACGCCGCCACACCAATGCCGGGCTTTACACACCTGCAAGTGGCACAACCGGTGACCTTCGGTCATCACCTGATGGCCTATGTAGAAATGCTGGCACGCGATGCCGAACGCCTGACCGATCTGCGCCGTCGGGTGAATCGCCTACCGCTGGGCAGCGCTGCGCTGGCTGGCACCACCTACCCGATTGACCGTCATTTCGTCGCCGAGCAACTTGGGTTTGAAGCGGTCTGCGAAAACTCACTGGATGCGGTGTCTGATCGCGACTTCGCCATCGAATTCTGTGCCGCAGCGTCGCTGGCCATGATTCACCTGTCGCGCTTTTCAGAAGAGCTCGTCCTGTGGATGACGCCGCGCTTCGGCTTCGTCATGCTGGCTGATCGCTTCTGCACGGGCTCATCGATTATGCCGCAGAAGAAAAACCCGGATGTGCCAGAACTGGCGCGCGGCAAAACCGGCCGCGTGATCGGCGATCTGAACACGCTGCTCGTCCTGATGAAAGGCCAGCCACTGGCCTACAACAAGGACAACCAGGAAGATAAAGAACCCCTGTTTGATGCCGCCGATACGCTGACTGACACACTACGCATCTTCGTAGATCTGGTGCCAGGCATCACCGTACGCCCAGAACCGATGGCCAGTGCACTATTGCAAGGCTTTGCCACGGCGACCGACCTGGCCGACTATCTGGTGCGCAAGGGCTTGCCTTTCCGTGCAGCACACGAAGCCGTTGGATTAGCCGTGAAAGCTGCCGAACAGAAAGGGGTGGATCTGGCCGATCTGACACTGACGGAACTACAGGCGTTCTCACCGCTGATCGAAGCGGATGTCGTGCATGCATTAACGATTGAAGGCTCGCTGGCGGCCCGCAACCACATCGGTGGTACGGCACCTGCTCAGGTGAAAGCAGCCATTGAGCGCGCTCGAAAGCGCCTCGCCTGATAAGCCGGGAGGCGCTCTCAGTTACTGAGCGCCTTTAGTTCTGCACGCTTTCCAGCAAGGCTTGCAGTTCACCTGCCTGGTACATTTCCATCATGATGTCGCTGCCACCAATGAATTCGCCGTTGACATACAGCTGCGGAATCGTTGGCCAATTGGCATAAACTTTAACCCCTTCACGCACCTCAGGATTTTCCAGCACGTTCACGCTGTAAAAACTGGTAACGCCGCACTCACGCAATAACTTGCAGGCACGTTGCGAAAAGCCACACTGCGGAAACTGCGGCGTACCCTTCATGTACAGGACGACCGGATGGCCTTTGACTTGCTCGTCAATGAGGGCCAGGACGGGATTATTGTTGTCGTTCATGGTCTGACTCCGAATTCGGTTGCGGATAGTTGGGAGCTGCGAGTCTAGCCAAGGCCGCTCCACACGTCAAACCATCAAGGGTTGTGGCGCAGTTTCTCAATCACGCTATAGAGCGCCATGCCCACCAGCAAGCTAGCGATGTAAATGACGCCTTCGGGAATGCCAGCCCCCAACAGCACCAGACCGGGCCCCGGGCAAATACCGCTAATGCCCCAACCGATACCAAAAAGCACGGACCCCATGATCAGGCGCAGATCGATCTTGCGACTCGTCGGCAGGTTGAGCGGTTCTCCGAGCAATGTCGTGGGCTGCTTTTTCAGGAGCGCAAAACCAATACTACCGGCGACCAAGCCGCCCCCCATCACCAACCCCAGAGAGGGATCCCACGGACCAGCCACATCCAGAAAACCGACGACCTTCGCCGGATTCGCCATACCAGACAGAATCAGACCCAGCCCGAGTAGTAAACCCGCCAGGCCCGCTGTGATCCATTGCCATCCACGATTCATCCTTGAACTCCCAATAGATGACGCAGCACGTACACCGTCACCATAGCCGACCCCATAAAGCTACAAACGGCTGTTAATGATCTTAAAGAAAACCGGGATAGCCCGCAGATGCCATGGCCGCTCGTACATCCATTGGCGTACCGCGTCCCCAAACCGACCAGTAGGCCGCCCACGACCAAACCGAGTGTGCCGCTTTGCTGAATGGTCTCCGGCAGCGTGGCAAAAGCCATCCACACCAGGGGCGCGCCGATCAGCCCGACCAAAAAGGCAACGCGCCAGCCAAAGTGCTCACGCTTCTGTTGCACCAGGAGCTCAACCAGATGACCCAAAATGCCACTAATACCTGCGATCCGGCCATTCGTCCACGCCAGCCAGACAGCGGCCAATCCGATCATGAATCCACCCAGCAATGCGGATATCGCTGCGACCCAGGTAAACGCTTGCCAATCAATCGTCATAGGTTACCTCCTTTACCAGAGCTCGCCTTGGCTTTGCTCACGGCTGGCGTTGCACAATACAGTCGGTGCAAGGTTTCAAGAATGACTTGCACATGTGGATGTGACACCTGGTAATAAATGTATTTACCGTCACGTCGCGTGGTGACCAAGCCTTCATTGCGTAAGACCCCCAACTGCTGGGAAAGGGTGGGTTGTTGAATATCCAGCAAGGCTTCGAGCTCCCCCACCGAATACTCTCCTTGTAGCATCTGACAAAGGAGTAACAGCCGATCCGGGTTACCAATCACCTTGAGCAGAGAAACAACCTGAGCGGCCTGACTGCGCATCCAGTCCAGATCCAATACCGCCGCATTGGCCGAAGCTCGCGGTTTTAACGCAGCCACATCATCCGGTTTTGTTTTTTTCAGTGCCATAGTTTGTATGAGATTGATTGACGATTTACCCTGCATTTATCACTACACTATACCACTATATATATACAAGTTAAATGAAACTGACTAAACGACTTAGGTTAGAATAGCCTCATGAGTAGCTTTCCAACCTGGCGCAAACCCAGCGGCGCCCCCGTTTCCTGTGTTGAGAAAATCAAGGTCCTCAACGAAAACTTGGCCGAGTTGCGCAATTTGGCGCAGGAAACTTTGGACGATGCCTTACTCTTAGGCTGCAGCAAAGAACAGGCGCGCCAGATTCTCCGAGACATGCTCAACGAGCTGGATAGCCCCTACGAAGAAATTCCCGAATAGCGGCTAGCCCAACCAACTCAGGCGTCTCGCCTGCCAGTCCAGAATCGCGGTGCGATTGATCATTTTTTTAGCCAAAGCCGGATAAGCTGCGCCAATCACCGCCTGCGCAAACTCAGAGAGAAAACGGGCCTTAAGTTCAGCGCGCGCCTGATCAACCCCGATAGCGTCATACGGCACAGACGACAGCAGCAAAAATCCGTCGTCGGGAATTCGGCCTGAAGCCATATTAGCCTCGATGATCCCCGCTGCTTTAATAATCGGCTCTGCCAGATTAGGACTATAAGGACCGACAATCAACGCCAGATTCGGCGTATGCAAAAAATCGAATCCCCGACCGAGGCAGATCATCCACTCCCGATGCTCAACATCCAGTTGACGCAGCCCTTGTTGTGCTTGCTGTCTAATTTCTGCCACGTGTTCGAAGTTACCGACGAGTAGCGGCAACAGGTCTTCACGCATCTTGCTGGGCATATCCGGAAGCAATGCGCTTAGCTGCGACCTTAATGTCTCGATATCGCAGTCAGTTAGATCAGCAACCCGCAGTAGCTGTCCATCTGCGCCGTGCACGACTAAGGCATCTTCATCCGTTTCAAAGCCACAGACCAGCGGGTAAACGGTGCCATGGCCTGCGCCAAAAATCGTCGACATCTGCTGACGAATTACCTGGGTATGGTCAAACGCCGCCTGCTGATCATAAGCAAATCCGGCGCACCCGCGCTGATGGTCCCCTTTGGAGTAATGATAGCTGACGAGAAACAGGACCTGTCGTCCTTCATGCACGCGATCCATCACATACTGGGTCACCACTTCGCCTAGATGTGGCCAGCCGAGATCAAAGCGTCCGCCCAGATTACGAAAGGGCATCAGTATGCCGATCGGTGTGCCTGTCGCGACTGGAATATTGATGCGGCCATCCATACACTTCAGGACGGCGATCGCGGTTGGATGCAGACTCTGGTATCGGGCTCTGGCGAGCATTGCCTCAGGACTGCGATAGTCCTCACCATGACTCGCTGCCAACGCTGACAGCCAATCAATACGCGTCTGAATCGATTTACTATGAACGTCGTTCATTACCGCCCTCCGAATTAGTCAGAAGGATCCTGACTGCGTTTGAATGATCGCGTCTCCCCCACCGCCAACAACATGAATTGCGCATCGGAAATGCCCGCCGAATCTTTCGCCAATGCAAGATCTCGTGGCGGCTGATCCAGTGATTCGTCACTCAATCCGTCAAAGGTGCCCCAGTGGATGCCGATCGCCTGACGGGCGCGCAGCGTACGATACGTCAGTACCGATTCTGCCGGGTCTACATGGGCCCGGCGCATAAACCAGCGCGGCTCATAAACGCCTATCGCTATGGCCGCCAGATCAAACCCGCCATGCGCACGAGCGATATCCTCAATGTCTTTGGAATAGGCAAAGTCTCCTGAAAACCAGAATCGAAAACGCGGGTGCTCAATGGCCCAGCTGCCCCATAGCGTTTCATTCCGATCAAAAGGTGATCGTGCGGCCCAATGCTGAACTGCCAAAAAATGAATGTCGATCGGGCTTTGCTGCCCTGATAGCTGGGCGTGCTCATCCCAATCCATCGCAATCACGTTCCGATGCTGACCAGTGATTTGGGCTCCGGGTACGTGTGCTGCAAACCAAAGATCCACCCCTAACGGCACATAAAAAACAGGGGGGCCTTTTTTCTGTCGCATCAAGCGCCGCACGGTCTCCAGGTCGAGATGGTCGTAATGATTGTGCGAGATAAATACGGCATCAATGTGCGGTAAATCTTCAAACGGAATACCCGGCGCTTGCGCCCGCTTGGGCCCCAAAGGGGGGACGGGGGACGCATACTCAGCATAGACCGGATCGAAAAGTAAATGACGGCCATCGATCTGATACAGCACACTGGCATGACCGATCCAGGTGAACTGCGCATCCCCTTGTGGGGCGTGGATACGTTTCAGATCCGGTGCGACAACGGGCGTGGCTACTTGAGGCGGCTTCGGCAAGCCTTCGCTCAATCTCGTCCATTGCCAATTCAGGAAACCTTTGCTCTGCGACAGATCAGCATAACGGTTCTGGAAACGCCCCGCCGCATCTTGCTGCGAAGCCGCCGATGCAAGCCCGGCGCCGATCAACAGCGAAATGCATAGTGCCCAGGTTGATGATTTAAGCAGCCGGTTCATAATGTGTCCTGCGTTCGATCTCTCTTTATCGTTCATGCAATGCCGATCAGGGCGTCGCGCGTACACTGGATCGCCAAGCGCTCTAGCCACCAGTGCTGCATAGCGAGTCCAATAGTTCAATTTATTTGAATGATGCCATCAATCTAAAGAAGCCACATCCGGCAGTTTCGGACTAAAGTACATCAATAAAGCGTACTAACCGCTCACCAATCCATCCCAACTGGAGCAATCTCATGACTAAAACCGTTGTCGTCTACCACAGTGGCTATGGCCACACTGTTAAACAAGCTGAAGCAGTCGCCAAAGGCGCTGGGGCTGAACTGATCGCTATCGATGCGGAAGGCAATATCAGCGAGGCGCAATGGGCCTCACTGGATGCAGCTGATGCGATCATTTTCGGTTCGCCAACCTACATGGGCACCGTCACCTGGCAGTTCAAAAAGTTCGCCGATGACACCTCCAAGGCTTGGTTCTCCCAAAAGTGGAAAGACAAAATCTTCGGCGGTTTCACCAACTCTGCCACGATGAATGGTGACAAGCACTCGACGATCCATTACTTCATTACCCTGGCGATGCAACACAGCGGCATCTGGGTCGGCACCGGCCTCATGCCATCGAACACCAAGGCCGCGCAACGCAACGACATTAACTATGTCGGCTCTTTTGCCGGTGCGATGATGCAAACTCCTTCTGACGCATCTGCCGATGAAGTGGTGCAAGGTGATCTGGAAACAGCCCGTCTGTACGGCGAGCGCATTGCTCAAGTGGCTGGGCAGTGCCGTCAGGCTTAACCTGTATGGCGCTGCCGACACTCTTCGTGCCACATGGTGCCCCGACTTTCGCGCTCAAGCCGGGCGCCGCCGGGGCATCACTCGTCAAGCTCGGACAAACCCTGAAACGGCCACGCGCTATTTTAGTGATCAGCCCGCATTGGGAAACGCGTGATCCCTGTGTCGGCAGTGCCCCTGACTTTGAAACCATCTACGATTTCGCCGGATTTCCTCGCGAGCTGTATACGTTGACCTACCCTGCACACGGTGACGCCATACTGGCAGAGCGTGTCGCAACCTGTTTACAGGCGGCAGGCTATCCGGCTCGGATCGACCCACAGCGCGGCCTGGATCACGGCGCCTGGGTGCCGCTGCGCATGATGTACCCGACGGCAGATATTCCCGTCATACCGCTATCGATCAAACCCGATGCCGGTGCTGCCTATCACTACGCCCTGGGTCAGGCATTAGCACAGCTGGCAGCAGAAGGCTTTCTGATCATCGGCACCGGCAGCATGACGCATAATCTGCGCGATTACATGATCTGCGCCCAGACAAATGCGCCGACGCCAAGCTATGTGCGAAAGTTTGCCGACTGGGTGGATACCCAACTCGTCAATCAAGACCGTCAGAGCCTGCTGGACTATCGTCAAACTGGGCCAGAGGCAACACGCGCCCACCCTTCTGAAGACCACTTGATGCCTTTCTTCGTCGCACTCGGCGCCGCGGGCACAGCGGCTAAGGCCGAGCGTTTCTTCGCAGGAGTTGATGACTACGTGATCGCCATGGACGGGTATCGTTTCGAGCAGGCGGTACAATAGCGCTTTACCACCTACCGATGAGTCACGACGATGTCCGCTATTCCAGCCTGCCCACAATGTACCCTTGAGAATACTTATCCAGATGGCGCCAACTACGTCTGTGCTGATTGTGGTTTCGAATGGCCCATGGTGGCTGAAGCGAGCGAAGAAGATGGCCCACGCATCGTCAAAGATGCTAACGGTAACGTACTGAGCGATGGTGACAGCGTTGTGTTGATCAAGGATCTCAAGCTCAAAGGCTCATCCAGCACCATGAAGGTGGGTACCAAGATTAAAAGCATCCGTATTGTTGAGGGTGATCACGAACTCGATTGCAAATCGGATTTTGGCAGCATCATGCTCAAGGCCTGCTTCGTCAAAAAGGCCTGACCCTCACGCGCTTCAGCAAGACAAAGGCCACCTTGCGGTGGCCTTTGTCTTGGTTGCCGAGTGACTCAGCTGTGTATCTCATACCCCACCGGATCTGTCTTACCTGAGAACATGTGATAGACCCGTAGGAAATAAAACACCACCAGCGGGAACATCACAATCGCACCCCAAAACATAAACTGGAGTGATACCGCAGGCGCGGCAGCCTGCTCAATGGTTAGCGAATACGGCATCATGTAAGGCCAGAAAGACAAGGCCAGCGAACCGAAGGCCGAAGCCATCATCAGCATGCACCAGGCAAATGGCGCACGCTCATGCTGACAGTCGTGACGTGTCGTACGAAATGCGCCCAGCAAGCCAACAAAGCCCAGCGCCGGCACAATCCAGTGCCAGAGTGGCGAACTTTCCCAAGCCTGACGTACGGGCAAATCAATGTCCTGCGTTACCAGAAAAGCCACGAGCACAAAGATACTAAAGGCGATCGAGAGGCCGCGTAGTTGGGCGCGGGCACGCTTGGCAACGACACCCTCTGTCTTGAGAATCAGCCAACCGGCACCCAGCATGCCATAGCCAATCATCAGCCCGATACCGCACAGCACGGGAAACGGCGCCAGCCAGTCCCAACCATTACCGACGTAGGTCGTACCCTGAATCGGCAACCCCTGGATCATCGTACCGATAGCGGCACCCTGGACAATCGTGGCAACCGCGGAACCGATCACAAAGCCCCACTCCCAGAGACCACGTGCCTTCAGGGCCTGTTCACGAAACTCAAAAGCCACCCCCCGGAAGATCAGACCCACCAGAAGCAGAACAACGGGCAGATAGAAAGCCGATAGGAAGATGGCATAAATGGCCGGGAAGGCGCCGAACAGACAGGCACCCACAATAATGAGCCAGGTTTCATTGCCATCCCAGAATGGCGCAATGGCGCCGATGACGGTATTGCGCTCTTCATCCGTCTTGGCCGTTGCAAACAAGAGGGCTGCCCCTAAATCGTAACCATCCACAATGATATAAACGAGGATGGAGAATGCAATTAATGCCGCCCAGAAGTATGGCAACCAAGGGCTCATGGATTCTAACGTCATACGACCTCCGGGACATTAGGACCATCATTGGCTGGCCCCTTCTTGAAAAGGTTCCAGATATAGCGCAGACCAAAGCTATAAATAACCAGATAAACCACGACGTAAAGCGTCAGGCTAGTCAATGCATGATTTAGCGTGAGCGATGGCGTGACCGCGTCCGAAGTTCTCAGCAGCCCGGTTACGACCCAGGGCTGCCGACCGACTTCGGCCGTGTACCAACCCGCCAATACGGCAATCCAGCCCATCGGGAACGCAATGGCTGTGAGGCCCAGGAACCAGCGCGAGCCTTCGATGCTCTTGCGGTAATTGTGCCAACTGCCATACCAACCAATAAAGAGCATGAGTACCGACAATCCGACCATGATGCGGAAACCGTAAAACGGCACCAGAAACGGCGCACGTTCATCGGCCGGTACATCCTTGATCCCGCGTTGATAAGAATCCGGGTTACCAGAATCTACGATGCTACCGAGCACAGGGATCGTGATTTCGAAGCTGTTTTTTTCTGCCTTGTTATCCGGCCAGGCCACAACAACGAGCGGGGCCCGCGGACCACTTTCCCATCGGCCTTCTACTGCAGCAAACTTGCCCGGTTGATGGGTACGGATGATTTCACCCGCCAGGTGACCAAAGCCCATCTGAATCGGTGTAAAAACTGCCATTAAGCCCATGCCCCAGATCAGCATGGCGCGTGCGGTGGTTTTGTGAATGCCCTTCAAGGTGTACCAGGCACCGGTGGCTGCCACCACCGTGGCGGTCGTGAGATACGCAGCCAACAGCATATGTATCCAGCGGGTCAGGAAAACATGACCGCCAATAATCGCCTGCCAATCGTTCGGCACAATGCGGCCGCTGGCATCAATGGCATAACCCACGGGCACCTGCATCCAACTGTTATTGGCCATAATCCAGAAAGAGGACAAAGTCGTCCCCAGGGCAACCAGCACGCAGGATGCCAGAAAAGCCCGGGGCGACACTTTGTGACGACCTAACAATACAACCCCCAGGAAAGTCGCTTCCAGAATAAAGGCCGTAAACGATTCATAACCAAGGAGTGGGCCCTGAATCGGTCCCGTTCTTTCACTGAGAACGCTCCAGTTGGTACCGAACTGAAAAGCCATCACAATCCCTGAAACGACGCCCATACCAAAGGAAACGCCAAAAATCTTGACCCAAAAATCAAAGAGCTTGCGATAGACCGGATTACCGGTGGCCTGATGTCGCCACTCCAGCACGGCCAGCCATGCGGCCAAGCCAATTGTGAACGACGGAAAAATAATGTGGAATGTCACCACAAACGCGAACTGAATTCGCGAAATATCCAAAGCCGATAAGTCCAAAACTTTCTCCCCGGGCAAACCGGTGTCCGGCTACCGTTGGCGCGACATAAAAAACTCCCAACCCAAGGCGTGGGTTGAGCAATTTGCAGCCGTATAATCAACGGCCTACTCATTATATTTCACTGCAGCATTTTTATTACACTTAGTCTCATTAACGTTTTGTTAATTACGATCCTTATACGACCATGTCCTTCCCCGCGTCTGAATTGCTGCTGAGTTACTGGTCGCCTAAAGCCATGGAGGTCAATGCTGTGCTGCTGTTGCACCTGGTGGGATCCATGGTGCTGGGCATGCTAGTGGGCTATGAACGCTCATTCCATGGACGCGCAGCAGGCATGCGCACTTTTTCGCTGGTCTGTATGGCATCAACAGGCATCGTTGCCATTTTTGGATATCCCGAATTTTGGTTTGGCGGTCAACATGTCAATACGATTACGGCCGATGGGCCAGCCCGGGTGATTCAAGGCATTGTCACCGGTATCGGCTTTCTGGGTGCTGGCGTCATCATTCGCGAAGGCCACTCGATCTCTGGGTTATCTACCGCCGCTTCGATTTGGACGGCAGCCGCCATCGGAATACTGATCGGTCTCGGATTTTATGGCGCAGGCATTGCATTGGCCATGCTTTGCGCCTTCAGCATGACCATTGTGCTGCAGCTGGAGCGTTGGCTACCAAGACGCAAGCGCTATCTCTTTGAGCTCTCTTTCAACCTCGACGGACACCCCAGTGCCGAGAGACTGCAAGCACTGGCAGAAGTCAATGGATTCACGATAGGCACCGATAGCATCTCCATCAGCCTCGGGAAGAACCGACAGTTCTGGTCATATACCGCAACGACACTCCCCCGCCTCAAACCCGATATGACAAATCTCGCCTTAGCCCTTCAGCAGCTTGAAGGCCTGGAAAAATTTACCATTTCCCCAACGCGCATCTAAGACTGACTTAAAGCAATATGGAACAGCCCAGCCTCATCGAAGTTATCGCCACAGTAATCTTTGGCCTCGCATTGGTTCATACGTTTGCAGCGAGTCAATTCCAGCACCTGGCGCATACCCATCCCCGCCATTCGGGTCTCTTTCATCTGCTGGGTGAGGTCGAAGTTGTGTTTGGCGTGTGGGCCGCGATTCTCGTTCTGGTCATGGCATTTGTTAGCCGGCCAGAGCAAGCGATTGCATACCTCGACTCCCGTAACTACGCAGAGCCTCTACTGGTTTTTGTATTGATGGTGATGGCGGCCAGCCGACCACTGGTTGAAGCAGCCCGCGCCATCAATAATAGCCTGGCAAGGTTACTCCCCCTGCAGCCACTGACGGCACGCTTTGTCGTGACGATGTCCTTTATTCCGTTAATGGGCTCTTTTATTACCGAACCTGCAGCAATGACCTTAGCAGCATTGCTCATGCGCGATCAGTTTCTGCGTCACGACCTCCCTGAACGCTTCAAGTACGCCATCATTGGCGTACTCTTTGTGAACGTTTCTATTGGTGGCACCCTCACCCCATTTGCCGCACCGCCGGTGCTGATGGTGGCCGCAAAATGGGACTGGGATATCGCCTTCATGATCACCCAGATTGGCTGGCGTGCACTGATTGCCGTCATTTTCAACGCCATTGCACTGACCATCATTGGTCGCAAGGCCTTGGATGCGATGCCATCCACGAATGAATCCAGCGAAAACGACCCGCAAAAAATTCCGCTGAGCGTCACCCTCATTCACGCCAGCTTCTTGGCTGCTGCCGTGACGTTTCATCATCACCCCGTCGTCTTTATGGGGCTTTTTCTGTTTTTTCTGGGCTACACCGCCGCTTACCCGCACTATCAGTCACGGCTACTCCTACGCGAAGCGTTGCTGGTTGCATTCTTCCTGGCGGGGCTGGTTGTACTTGGTGGCAAGCAGGCATGGTGGTTACAAGAATTGTTGGCGGGTATGTCACCGACCGTCCTATACTTTAGCGCAACCGCGTTGACAGCCATTACCGACAATGCCGCCATTACCTATTTGGGTAGCCTGGTCGATGGCACGGATGCCGCTTTTAAATATGCTTTGGTCACCGGTGCCGTCACGGGCGGCGGCCTCACCGTCATTGCCAACGCACCCAATCCCGCAGGTTATGCCCTCCTCAAAGACTGCTTTGCTGAAAAATCAATTAGTGCCCTCGGGCTCTTTTCTGCTGCCCTGCTACCGACACTGGTCGCGGTTGCTGTGTTCTGGTTGATTCCCTGAGTTTCGGCAACATGCAACTTTCGGCAATCATCAAAGAAATAGGCCGTGGGGCAAAAGGCGCACGTGACTTACCCGCTGCCGAAGCAGAGTCGCTGTTTAACGCCATGCTCCAAGGCGCTGTCCCAGATCTGGAACTCGGCGCCATTCTTCTAGCACTCCGCATCAAGAGCGAGTCGGATGAAGAACTACTCGGGTTCTGCCGCGCGATGCAGCACGCTACGCAGTGGCTAGCGATCGACAAGGACGCGTTTGTCGTTGTATTACCCACCTACAACGGCGTGCGACGACAACCGAATCTTTTGCCCTTGCTCGCATTGCTGCTCAAAAAAGCCGGTCTCAAAGTTCTGATTCATGGACGTCATGATTTTGATAACCGGGAAAACCCTTTCCCGCTATTCAAAGCCTTTGGCATTGAACAAGCCGCGTCGATCCAAGACGCTAACGCACAACTCAACGAGACCGGCATCGCGCTTCTGGATATCGAACAGCTCAATCCAGGCCTGAATCGGCTGCTCAGCCTACGTAGCCGCTTGGGGGTACGTAACTCGGCACATACGCTGTGTAAATTGCTCGACCCCTGCCCCGGTCAATCGATTCGTGTGGTCAATGTGACGCACCCGGAGTACCTCATCCGTATGACAGCCTTACTTAAGGCGCAGGGTGGTCGCGCCATGCTGCTGCGCGGCACTGAAGGCGAAGCTTTTGCCAATCCGCGCCGTCGCCCTGAACTGATGGGCTTTAGCAATGGTGTCGCAGAGGTCCTATTTCCGGCAGAAGCCGGTGGCACGCCACCGATCAGCGGCTGGCCCGAGAGCGCCGACTATGCCGAGAATGTACGGCTAATTCTGCAACTCCTGGCTGAACCGCAACGCATACCACAACCCATCATTGACCAAGTCAACGCATTAACAGCCCTAAGTCAGCCTAAAGCTTAAAGAGACTCACGGTGCGCGGCACGACTCAACCGGTCGCGCACCGCCAACCATGCTTGGGTATCCGGCAGATTTTGCACATAGATATGGCGGTAGCCTTTGGCATCCAGCTCGCGTAAGACGCGATAAAAATCGTGGGCATATCTGGCTGGCTGATCTGCCAATATAACCACATGCCCGTGCTGTCTTAATCCTACTGATAACTCAGCGCAGTCACGCACAATGGCCGCACAATCACCGGCGGCTAACGGGTGTGTAATCTCCGAGAGTTCTAACACCGTCAAGGGTGTTAGCGGTGCATAGTGCGACGCCAGGCTTCCAGACACTCTGGGCGTGGCATCTCCGGTGCTTTCAACAACAGCCGATGTCGCTATCAGCTTTTGCCCCAACACCAGTTCAATTTGTGCCGCTGTGATTGCCCCAGGTCTCAGAATGACTGGATCACCACGCGAGAGGTCCACAATGGTGGACTCAATCCCTACCTGACAATCGCCACCATCCAGAACAAGGGCAACGGCATCGCCCAGCTCTGTGACCACATGCGCGGCTGCTGTGGGACTGATCCGTCCGAATTGATTAGCCGAGGGAGCTGCCAGGCCACCACCCCCCGGATTAGCTTCAGCAAAGGCTCGAAGCAATGCCAACGCGATCGGGTGCCCGGGAATACGGACACCCACGGTATCTTGCCCACCCGTAACGATATCCGGCACGCCCGGTGCTTTTTTCAGAATGAGTGTCAAAGGGCCGGGCCAAAATGCTTCAGCCAACGTCCAGGCAGCTTCAGGAATTTCTCTGGCGTAATTGTTCAGCAAATCATCTGCGCCCAGATGCACGATCAGCGGATGATCCGCCGGGCGTCCTTTGGCTGCAAATATTTTTGCGACGGCCACCGGATTATTCGCATCAGCGGCTAAGCCATAAACGGTTTCCGTAGGCAAACCAATCAGCTGGCCTGCGTTAAGTAACTCAACAGCACGCTCGATGTTCGCCGATGTCTGATCCGGCGTGACTATCTCAGGCATCCGGCAAACCCAGAATGGCTCGTGCTTTTAATGCATGCGCATACACCTGCTTTGAATCCTGCCCGATAATCGTGAAGTGCCCCATCTTGCGGCCGACGCGCGGCGACTGTTTACCATAGAGGTGCAGGGCAAGCCCCGGAATCGCTAACAGCTTATTCCAATCCGGCTCCCGCTCCTGGCCAGCTTCAAACCACAAATCACCCAACAGGTTGACCATAACGGCGGCAGAATGGGCATGCGCATCCCCCAGCGGCAAACCGCAGAGTGCACGCACCTGTTGCTGGAACTGATTCGTCCCACAGGCATCCAGTGTGTAGTGCCCACTGTTATGCGGACGTGGCGCCATTTCATTAACCACCAATTGGCCACGACTGACAAAAAATTCAACGCCAAGCGTACCAACGTACTTCAGGCAGCCCGCCAGTTTTTCGGCCACTTCGCAGGCTGTGTCTGCTAGACAGGCAGCGTTTTGGTCCACTTGCCATGCCGGTACAATACTCACATCCAGAATGCCGTTGCGATGGCGGTTCTCTGCCGATGGAAAGGCGCGAACCGTACTATCCTGACCGCGCGCCAGCACCACAGAAATTTCATAATCCAGCGGCAACTTGGCTTCGAGAATGCATCGAACCGAGCCCAAAGCAACCCAGGCGCTTTCGGCGGCAGCACGATCCTCGACCACAGCCTGCCCTTTACCGTCATAGCCTAGACGCGCGGCTTTTAGAATGCCGGGAAAGAGATCGCTCGGTGCATGACGTAAATCTTCCAGCGAAGCAATTTCAACAAAGGGCCCATGGGGCAAACCATGCGTCTTGAGAAATGTTTTCTCCGCAATACGATCCTGGCAAACCGACACGGCAGCCGCTGATGGGTGCACCGGGATGCTCGCAGCGAGGATCGCCAATGTCTCCGCAGGGACATTTTCAAACTCCGTGGTGACTGCCGCGCAACCCTTGGCCAATTCAGCCAGCGCAGCCTCATCACCGTAATCAGCACATAGATGCCGATCCGCAATACGGCCTGCCGGGCTGTCGGTGTCGGGATCAAGCACCCATACCTGGTAACCCAGTTCGTGGGCTGCCATAACAAAATAGCGGCCAAGCTGGCCGCCGCCGAGCATACCCAGAGTTGCGGGCGCTGGAATTATTACTGTCGGCATGCCGCTCACACTTCTGGCAATTGCATGGCTAAGACTTTGGCAGACTGCGCCTGACGGAAAGCCTGCAAGCGCTCATTCAAGTTCTTATCCTGATTGGCCAGCATAGCAACAGCAAACAATGCCGCATTGGCCGCACCGGCTTCGCCAATGGCAAAGGTCGCCACAGGAATACCCTTGGGCATTTGCACGATGGAATGCAGCGAATCGACGCCAGATAACGCCTTGGATTGAACCGGTACGCCCAGCACCGGCACAATGGTCTTGGCTGCCAGCATGCCCGGCAGATGTGCGGCACCACCGGCACCAGCGATGATGGCCTGTAGACCACGATCACCCGCGGTTTCAGCATATTCAAACAACAGATCCGGTGTGCGGTGCGCAGAAACGACGCGCGCTTCAAATGCCACACCGAACTCTTTGAGCATCACGGCAGCTGCCTGCATCGTCGGCCAGTCGGAGTCCGACCCCATGACGATGCCAATTAAGGGCGCAACGGCGGATGATTTGTGGTCCGCGCTCATTTTACAGTTCCTTCGGCAAAGCGCTCGGCGGAGGTCAGCGTATTGGCCAGCAACATGGCGATGGTCATTGGACCGACGCCACCCGGTACCGGCGTAATCGCACCAGCGATTGGCTTGACGGCTTCGAAGTCAACGTCGCCACACAAACCGCCACCCGCTTCAGCGGGCAGACGATTAATCCCTACGTCAATGACCAGCGCACCCGGCTTAACCATGTCGGCCGTTACAAACTTGGGTTTGCCAATTGCCGCCACCAGAATATCGGCGCGACGCGTATGCGCATTCAGATCTTTAGTGCGAGAATGACAGACCGTTACTGTGCAGCCTGCATGCAATAAGAGCATCGCCATTGGTTTGCCGACAATATTAGAGCGGCCGATGACGACGGCTTCTTTACCATTCAGATCAACGCCCGTTTCAGCCAATAGCTTCATCACGCCATAAGGCGTGCACGGGATAAATCGTGGATCGCCTTGCATGAGCGCACCCACGTTGGCGGCATGAAACCCATCGACATCTTTTTCCGGACGAATAGCGGCAAGCACTTCCGCTTCATCAAACTGTGGTGGCAATGGCAACTGAACCAGTATGCCGTGCACCGCCGGATCATGATTCAGCTCGGCAATCTTCTGCAGCACGATCGCCGGCGCAACATCTGCCGGAAACGGAAAATCAAAAGAAATCATGCCTGCTTCGTGGCAGGCTTTGATCTTATTGCGCACATAAACTTGCGATGCCGGGTTTTCACCCACCAAAATTACCGCCAGTCCCGGGCGGTGACCTTGCAGCGCCAGTTCATCGGCACGCACTTTGAATTCGGCACGCAGACGTTTCGATAACGCGGCGCCATCAAGAATTTGAGCTGTCATAGCGCGCTATTTTACTGCAAACCGCCAGCGTGCCGCTGAAATACCCTGTGCGGCAATCTCAGCGACCAAGGCACCAATGTCAGGGCCGGATAGCGCAAGGTCCGGGCAGCGCGCAGCAAAGTCTCGAATACGCCTTAAGGGCAGCGGGCTGCTCCACGCCAGCAGCAACCCGTTACCGGTCTCTAAATCGCTATCTGGCTGCCACCCGATGCGAACCCACCCCTTTTTTTCGCCGGACCGTCGCCACTCTTGATTCAGCATTGAATGGTCGAGCGACTGTGTCAGTGCAACTTGCCGTGCAGCCAGCCATGCCGGATCAAGGACGGCCTCAGTCTCTATCAGCTGAGCGCTGGCGGGCACCTGATTCATATGACCGAAGATCACCACCGGCACTAGAAACTCCGCTGAGACAGCGGTTGCTACAGCTAACCAGGTATTTTGTACATCCGGTGGCGCCCCATTCATTTCCAACGCAGGAATGCCCCACAGGCGCAAGCCTCGACGAAAAGACACGGCGTCCCCGTGCAACTCGGCCTGATAAAAATGACATTGCGGCTGCTCACAACGCAAGCGCCCCAAAGATTCAGCAACCGCGCTTTCTTGTGTACTCATGTGACGATCATGCCACGGTCTGCTTTAAAGATCTCAGGAAATGCTTGACGCGCCCCGCATCACATTCTAATATTTTCACATAACAAGAAGTTGTTTCATACTATGGAATAAACCAGACGGATACCTGTTGTGCAGCGCGGAACTTCGCAGCAGCACATACGGCTATAGTCGGTCTGGGTTGTCCAAAAATAATCTTTATCGCTGGTCATCACGGGTTCCCGAGCGGGATCCCTCTCTAGGAGGAGGCAGCATGTCGGCAGCAAATGAAAAGAACCCTTTACCCAATCAGGCAATTGATTTGGACCCCCAGGAAACTCGAGAGTGGCAGGATGCGCTTTCCGGCGTTATCAGCAATGAAGGTGACGAACGCGCGCACTATCTGATCGAAACGCTCATTGAGCAGGCTCGTGAAAAAGGCATTGATTTGCCCTACTCGGCCAATACCGAATACATCAACACCATTCCGACTGCGCAGCAACCCAAGTACCCCGGCAATGCCGATATGGAGATCAAGATTCACTCCTATATCCGCTGGAATGCCATGGCGATGGTGGTTCGTGCCAATAAACATACCAACGTGGGCGGCCACATTGCTTCGTTTGCCTCCGCCGCTACGCTCTATGATGTGGGCTTTTCACATTTCTGGCATGCGCCCTCCGCCGATCACGATGGCGATCTGATTTTCTTCCAAGGCCACTCGGTCCCCGGTGTTTACGCCCGTGCCTTTATGCTGGGTCGCTTTACCGAAGAACAACTGGATCACTTCCGTCAGGAAACAACCGGCAAGGGGATCTCCTCCTATCCGCACCCTTGGCTGATGCCGGACTTCTGGCAGTTCCCCACCGTCTCGATGGGTCTGGGCCCGATCCAGGCCATCTACCAGGCGCGCTTCATGAAGTATCTGGCCAGCCGTGGCCTGATTGATGCCGCGAAAGCAGAAAAACGCAAAGTCTGGGCCTTCCTGGGTGACGGCGAAACCGATGAAGTGGAATCACTGGGCGCCATCGGTATGGCAGGCCGTGAAAAGCTCGACAACCTCATTTTTGTTATCAACTGTAACTTGCAACGCCTGGATGGTCCGGTACGCGGCAACGGCAAAATTATCCAGGATCTGGAATCAGAATTCCGCGGCGCAGGCTGGAACGTGATTAAACTCATCTGGGGCACACATTGGGACAGCCTGTTCCAGCGCGACACCCAGGGCATCCTCAAACAGCGCATGATGGATTTGTGTGACGGCGAATACCAGACCTTTAAGTCCAAAGATGGTGCTTACGTCCGCGAACACTTCTTCAACACCCCGGAACTAAAAGCATTGGTTGCTGACTGGACGGACGATGAAGTCTGGCAACTGAATCGTGGTGGTCATGACATCTTTAAGATCTTTGCTGCCTATGATCGCGCGACCAAGCACAAAGGACAACCTACCCTGATTCTTGCCAAGACCATCAAGGGCTTTGGTATGGGCAAAGCGGGCGAAGCAATGAATACTTCGCACCAGCAAAAGAAGATGGATACGGAGCAGATCGCTCGCTTCCGTGATCGTTTCTCTTTGCCAGTGAAAGACGAAGAAATCGAAGCGCTGCCGTATCTGAAGTTTGCTGAAGACTCGGCCGAATACCAATACATGCGTGAGCGCCGTATGGCACTGGGTGGTTTCCTGCCGCAACGTCGCCGTAAAGCGGCGCCTTTGCCGATCCCCCCACTCGAAAACTTTGATGCATTACTCAAAGCCTCTGGCGAAGGTCGCGAACTTTCAACCACCATGGCCATCGTCCGCATCATGAACATGATGCTCAAGGACAAAGTGGTCGGCCGCAATGTGGTGCCGATCGTGCCCGATGAATCACGCACCTTCGGTATGGAAGGCATGTTCCGCGCCGTCGGCATCTGGAATCAGCAAGGTCAGAACTACGTTCCTGAAGATCATGATCAACTCATGTTCTACAAGGAAACCAAAGACGGCCAGGTGCTGCAAGAAGGCATAAACGAAGCAGGCGCGATGAGCGACTGGATTGCTGCCGCCACGTCCTATTCAGTCCACGGCGTTCAGACCATTCCGTTTTACATCTGTTACTCCATGTTTGGTCTGCAACGCACGCTCGATCTGTGCTGGGCAGCCGGCGATCAACGTGCCCGTGGTTTCCTGATCGGTGGCACGGCTGGCCGCACCACCCTCAACGGCGAAGGTCTACAGCACGAAGATGGTCACAGCCTGCTGCTCGCGAACCTGATTCCGAACTGTGTCTCTTACGACCCGACCTTCCAGTATGAAGTCGCGGTTGTTGTGCAGGACGGCATGCGCCGTATGCATCAGGATCAGGAAGATGTCTTCTATTACCTGACCGTGATGAACGAGAACTACGAACATCCGGAGATGCCGGCCGGTGCGGCACCGGACATTATCAAGGGCATGTACGCCTTCAAGAAAGGCGCCGCCGCTAACGGTCCACGGGTCCAACTATTGGGCTCCGGCACCATCTTCCGTGAAGTTATCGCTGCGGCTGAACTGCTGCGTAAAGACTGGGGCGTGGAGTCTGACATCTGGGGCTGCCCAAGCTTTAACGAGCTGGCCCGTGACGGTGAAGATGTCGCACGCTGGAATATGCTGCACCCAACCGATCCACAACGCATTTCGCATGTGGAATCCAAGCTGGGCAACACGGTAGGACCCGTGGTTGCCGCTACCGATTACATCAAGCTGTACGCTGAACAGATCCGCCCGTTCATCAAGAAGACTTTCATTGCCCTGGGCACCAATGGCTTCGGCCGTTCAGATACGCGCGAACATCTGCGCAACTTCTTTGAGGTTGATCGTCACTGGGTCACCGTTGCTGCGCTCAAAGCGCTGGCCGACGAGGGGACGATTGGCCGAGACAAAGTAGCTGCGGCGATCACCAAGTATCAACTGGACCCGAACAAACCTAACCCAATGACGGTTTAAGCGAGACAACAACATGAGCCAACTGATTGATATCAAGGTCCCGGACATCGGCGATTTCACCGATGTACCCGTCATTGAAGTATTCGTTAAACCCGGTGACGTCATCAAAATTGACGATGCCCTCGTCACATTAGAGTCCGACAAGGCAACGATGGACGTGCCAGCTTCAACTGCTGGTGTCGTCAAAGAAGTCCTCGTCAAGCTGGGTGACCGCATTGGTGAAGGCGCAGTCGTTGTGCGCGTTGAAGCCAGCGATATGGCTTCTGCGGCGGTTGCTGCCGCTCCTGCCCCTGCTCCAGCGTCTGAACCGGCACCGGCAGCACCTCAAGCTGCCGCACCAAGCAGTAGTGGCGGCGTTGTAGACGTCAAAGTGCCGGATATCGGCGACTTTGCCGAAGTGCCCGTTATCGAGATCTTCGTAAAACCAGGCGACAGCGTTAAGGTCGACGACGCCCTGCTGACGCTGGAATCGGATAAGGCCACGATGGATGTGCCCTCGTCTGCTGCCGGTGTTGTCAAAGAAGTGCTGGTCAAACTGGGCGACAAGGTCGGCGAAGGCCACGTCATCGTGCGACTGGAGAGCGGTACCGCTGCATCAACCAACACAGCCACCCCTGAAGCGCCTCGAAGCGTCACGAGCGATGACAATGCGCGAAGCGCGAGCGCTGCTGTACAAACAAGTACTGCAAGTGAGCGCGACAAAGCAGTGTCGAGCGCAGTCGCTTCCTCGCTACCGAGCTTGCCGCTGGGCGGTGCTGTCCATGCCAGTCCGGGCATCCGTGCCTACGCACGTGAACTTGGGGTTGATCTGACGCAGGTCAAGGCAACTGGCCCCAAGAGCCGCATTCTGCGCGAAGACATTACAGGCTTCGTGAAGGGTGCTATGAGCACCGGCATAGTCCCCGGCAAAACGCCAGCCAGTGCTGGGGGTAGCAATGGCGGCGGCCTGGATCTACTGCCTTGGCCAAAGGTCGATTTCGCTAAATTCGGACCGGTTGAAGTACAGGCGCTCTCGCGCATCAAGAAAATTTCCGGACAAAACCTCTCCCGTAACTGGGCAATGATTCCGGCGGTGACGTATCACGAAGATGCCGACATTACTGATCTGGAAGCTTTCCGCGTTCAACTGAACAAGGAAAATGAAAAGAGTGGTGAAACCAAACTCACCATGCTCGCCTTCCTGGTTAAAGCCTGCGTTAAGGCACTGCAAAAGTATCCGGAATTCAACAGCTCGCTGGATGGCGACAATCTGGTGCTCAAGCAGTACTTCAATATTGCCTTCGCGGCTGATACGCCGAACGGTCTCGTTGTCCCGGTGATTAAAAATGCTGATAAGAAATCAGTCTTTGACATTGCCAAAGAATCTGGCGACCTCGCCAAACAGGCCCGTGATGGTAAATTAAAGCCAGCAGATATGCAGGGCGCCTGCTTCACCATCTCGTCGCTGGGTGGCATTGGTGGCACTTACTTTGCGCCGATCGTCAACGCGCCTGAAGTCGCTATTCTTGGCGTCAATAAGAGCGCCATGAAACCGGTATGGGATGGCAAACAATTTGTACCGCGTCTCACCCTGCCGCTGTCGCTGACGGCTGATCACCGCGTGATCGACGGGGCTCTGGCTACCCGCTTCAATGTCTATCTGGCCCAGTTGCTGGCAGACTTCCGCCGCGTTGCGCTGTAAGGAGATTGAATATGAGCCAACTCATTGAACTCAAGGTCCCCGATATCGGTGATTTTGCCGAAGTACCGGTCATTGAAGTCTTCATCAAGCCGGGCGATGTGGTCAAGGTCGACGATGCCCTCGTTACCCTTGAGTCAGATAAAGCCACGATGGACGTACCTGCATCCGCCGCTGGTGTTGTGAAAGAGGTACTCGTCAAACTGGGGGACAAAATCGGAGAAGGCGCTGTAGTTGCGCGCATTGAATCATCCGACAGCGCAGGCGTGACAGCGAATACGCCGGCACCAACACCTTCACCGTCAACTACGCCAGCTCCTGTGGCAACTCCAGCGCCGAGCCCAGCTGCTGCGCCAACACCGGCAACCAGCTACACCGGTAGCGTTGATGTTGACTGCGACCTACTCGTACTCGGTGGTGGGCCCGGCGGTTACTCTGCCGCATTCCGTGCTGCTGATCTGGGTCTCAATACCGTTATTGTTGAACGATATGGCACCCTAGGTGGCGTCTGCCTCAACGTAGGATGCATTCCTTCCAAGGCACTGCTGCACATTGCTGGCGTCATGGAAGAAGTCACTCACCTGCATGAACTGGGCATTGTCGAACTGACTTCTGCCAAAGTCTCGGTAGAAAAACTCCGTGACCATAAGACGAAGGTAGTGACAAAACTCACCGGTGGATTGGCCGGCATGGCCAAAGGCCGGAAAGTTACCCAAGTTCGTGGGCTCGGTACGTTTATCGATGCGCAGCATCTGAACGTCGAGGTTACGAGCGGTGATGGCCAAAAGACTACGGGCGAAAAAAAGGTCGTGCGCTTCAAACAGGCCATCATTGCGGCTGGCTCGCAAGCCATCAAGCTGCCTTTCATGCCAGCAGACCCACGCGTCGTTGATTCTACGGGCGCATTGGAACTGAAGGATGTGCCCAAACGTATGCTGGTCGTGGGCGGTGGCATTATTGGGCTCGAAATGGCAACGGTCTACGCAACCCTTGGTACGCAGATCGATGTCGTCGAGCTCGGCCCGGGGCTGATGCCTGGCGCCGATCGCGATCTCGTTAAAGTCTGGGAGAAGATGAACCTATCACGCTTTAACCGTGTCATGCTCAATACTAAGTGCATTGCCGCTAAAGCAGATAATGCGGGCGTTAGCGTTCAATTTGAAGGGGCTAACGGTGCCGAAACACCGGCGGCCGGCAGCTATGATCGCGTCCTCGTTGCTGTGGGTCGTTCGCCCAACGGCAATAAAGTGGGCGCTGATAAAGCGGGTGTTATCGTTGACGAACGTGGTTTCATCAAAGTTGATAACCAGATGCGCACCAATGTGCCGAACATTTTTGCGATTGGTGATCTGGTCGGACAACCGATGCTTGCTCACAAGGCCGTCCATGAAGGCCATGTTGCCGCAGAAGTTGCTGCGGGGCATAAACGTGTCTTTGATCCGCTGCAGATCCCTTCTGTTGCCTATACCGACCCTGAAGTAGCATGGGCTGGCCTCACCGAAGAGCAATGCAAGGCCAGTGGCCGCAAGTTCACCAAGGCCATGTTCCCGTGGGCAGCCTCAGGTCGCGCCATTGCTAATGGTCGAGACGAAGGCTTCACCAAGCTTCTGTTTGATGCAGACACTCACCGCATTATTGGTGGTGGCATAGTCGGCACCAACGCGGGCGATCTGATCGGTGAAGTATGCCTTGCTATAGAGATGGGTTGTGACGCGGCCGATATGGGCCACACCATTCATCCGCATCCGACATTGTGCGAGTCAATCGGTCTGGCCGCTGAAGTGGCTGAAGGCGCTTGCACCGATCTGCCGCCACAGAAAAAGAAATAACCGGGCGCGCTTGTTTTAATACGCCCCCAAAGAAAAACCCCACGTGATTCACGTGGGGTTTTTTTACGCTGTATAACTTGGAAAAAGACGATTTACTTTTTCTTCTTCTTGGCAACAGACTTTTTCTCGACAGACTTCTTAACAACCGCTTTTTTGACTACTGGCTTCTTGGCAGCAACCGCTTTCTTAGCGACTGGCTTCTTAGCAGCAACCGCTTTCTTGGCGACTGGCTTCTTAGCAGCAACCGCTTTCTTAGCGACTGGCTTCTTAGCAGCAACCGCTTTCTTAGCGACTGGCTTCTTGGCAGCAACTGCTTTTTTGGCTACTGGCTTCTTAGCAGCAACTGCTTTTTTGGCTACTGGCTTCTTAGCAGCAACTGCTTTTTTGGCTACTGGCTTCTTAGCAGCAACTGCTTTCTTAGCGACTGGCTTCTTAGCAGCAACCGCTTTCTTGGCGACTGGCTTCTTAGCGGCAACCGCTTTCTTGGCGACTGGCTTCTTAGCGGCGACAGCTTTCTTGGCAACCGGCTTTTTAGCAGCAGGTTTTTTTGCAGCGGCAGGCTTCGCAACTTCAGCCGGTTTCTTGGCGGCCAGTGTTGCAGCCAGGGTCATGAACGACGAGGTTGTTTCAGTTGACATCTTGGCGTCTCCTTCCAGGATAAATTTGGTAAGCACAGTTTATACACTTCGTGAAGTGTGTAAAGATTTTTTTGTGCTTTTTTTCAATAAATTGAAAGCGGTGTAACAATTTTTTCAAGCGCCAGATTCACATAGGCAACCTATCAATTCAATGTATCTCTTCAAGCCGACTAATCCGGCGGATAATGTTCGTTCGATTTATTCGTTGCCATCGAGAAAATAGATGAACCAAGATCAACAAACACAACTCAAAAAATCTGTTGCAGAAGCAGCCGCACGCTACGTTGCCCAAAACCTGAAAGCCGGCGCCATACTAGGCGTTGGCACGGGTTCAACCGCGAACCTTTTCATTGATGCACTACGACCCATTAAGGAAAAAATTCGTGGCGCTGTCGCCAGTTCTGAAAACACCGCGCGCAAGCTCACCGAGATTGGCATCCCCCTCGTTGCGTTAAATGACATTGATTCATTGCCGATCTATGTGGATGGTGCCGATGAGATTGATGCATCGTTTGCGATGATCAAAGGCGGCGGTGGCGCGCTCACGCGTGAAAAAATTATTGCCGACGTTGCTGATTGCTTCGTTTGCATTGCCGATGCATCCAAAGTCGTTGCGGTGCTTGGCAATTTTCCGCTACCCATTGAAGTGATTCCTATGGCCACGGCACAAGTGGCGCGTGCCGTTGTTGCACTTGGCGGCACGCCTGTCCTACGCAAGGGTTTCGTCACTGACAACGGTAACCACATCCTCGATGTCTCTGGCCTATCTATTACAGACCCCGTTGCTCTTGAGTCGGCGCTCAATCAAATCGTTGGCACCGTGACCAATGGATTATTCGCACGGCGAGGTGCGGACGTTCTGCTCTTAGGCACACTCAATGGCGTAGAAACTCGCACACGCTAAGCGCTCTCACGCTTCCAACAAAATGGGACCCACAATTGGGTCCCATTTTTTTATGGCAGCAGCGCATTAAGCTTTAGGTGGTGAAAAACCATCAACCTGATCAGCGCCTTCGCCAAAGAAATGTTTTTCGCACTGCTCGCGCAGATATTCACGATGACGAACATCGGAAAGATTCAATCGATTTTCGTTGATGATCATTGTCTGCAGTTTGACCCACTGCTGCCAGGCTTCCTTAGAAACCGATGCGAGCAGCTTCTGGCCAAAGGCACCCGGCACCGGCGGAAAATCCAGCCCTTCGGCTTCCTTACCCAGTTTGATACATTGAACAGTACGCGCCATATTCATATTCCCTGTGGTGAGGTTATTAGAGGTTCTTCACAAAAACTTTAGAGTTGCGGTGGTAGTTGTACATTTCACGCTTACGATCCGGCAGATCTTCTACTTTGGCTGGTTTATAGCCGCGCTCAATGAACCAGTGCGCCGTCCTTGTTGTCAGTACATAAAGACGCCGGACGCTTTGTGCCCGGGCACGCGCTTCAATCGCCTGCATGAGGCGTTCGCCGTAACCCCACTCCCGGTGATCCGCATCAACCGCTAAACAAGCCAGCTCCGCATTTTCGTTATCCAACAAATACAGTGCCGCACAACCGACGATCACGTTATCGTGTTCCAGCACCGTAAACTGGCCAACTTCCTGTTCGATGCGCTCACGCGGACGTGGCACCAACGTGCCATCCTGCTCCAGCGGTTCAATAATGCCCAGCAAGCCGGCGATATCATCCGGCCTTGCATCGCGCAAACGATCCAATGAATCACGGGTGACAATGGTGCCTACGCCATCGTGCGTAAAGAGTTCGAGAATCATCGAGCCATCGTCGTTATAACCGACAAGATGTACCCGGCCGACCCCGGCACGACAGGCGCGTATCGAGCAAGGTAAGAAGCGGCGCATATCCGGCGACAGCCAATCACCGCGTTTGAGCAACTTGTCGGCGCCTTCGGTGGTCAACTCTTCGATGAGCGACCCATCCGCCTCCAGGGCGCCCGCCGTATCACCAATGTAAATCAGCTTATCGGCCCGTAACGCAACCGCCACCGCCTCGGCCACTTCTTCCATGGCCAGATTAAAAATTTCGCCTGAAGGGCTGGCACCCTCACACGACTGCAGCACGATATTGCCCAAGGAGTGCTGGGCACGCATGCCCTCTGCATCCACTTTGCGCACAATCCCCGCGTACTGCATATCGACACCATCAATCACCCCTAGCGGTCGGGCTGTCAGGAAGTTCCCCGCGACCACGCGAATCGTGCTGCCAGCCATAGGTGTATTTGGTAGCCCTTGCGAAAGCAGCGCTTCAATTTCGAGATAAACACTGCCAACCGCGTGCAATACGCAATCGAGCGTATCGGCATCGGTCACCCGGTAATTGCCATGAAAGACTGAAGGTAGCCCGCGATCACGCAACTCTTCTTCAATTTGTGGGCGCGCGCCATGAACCACCACCAGGCGAATACCCAGGCTGGCCAGCAAATTAATGTCGTAGGCAAAGGTTTTAGCCAGCGGGCCGCTGATCGCCTTACCACCTACGGCAATAACAAAGGTCTTCCCTCGGAAGCTATTAATATAGGGCGCAACCGAACGGAACCAGGCAACGAAATTTGGATCAGGCACGGCTCTCTCCGCCAGCAGAATTCAAGCGTGGCATATTACCCCACATTAACGCAGATCACCGGCAATCGCCTGCGTGACCGCAAGCGCCACGGGTCCCGCCGTTTCTGTTCTGAACACACGCGGCCCCAATCGGAAACACAGAAACCCGGCCGCCTGCGCCGCGGTAATTTCTTCCGGCGCGAAGCCACCCTCTGGCCCGATCAAAATGGTGAGGTCCGTTAGCCCCTGCTGGCGCTCCAGCCAGACGGGAAAACTTTCGGTTGCATCCGGGTCCAGCATGACACGCACGCCGGAGCCAACCGGCATCGCCAACGCCTGCGTCAACGTCTGCACCGGCACCAATTCAGGCAATCGATTCAGCCCACATTGCTCTGCCGCCGACACAATCACCCCCTGCCAATGCGCAAGACGTTTCTCTGCACGCGCGGCATCCAGCTTCGTGACACAACGGCGCGTTTCAATCGGGACACACCGATGCACGCCCAGCTCTACTGATTTTTGCCAGGTGTAATCCATCCGTTCCGCCGCAGAGACCCCTTGCCATAAGCTGACTTGCAGGCGGCTCGCCCGATCATCCGGTTGAAACTCCTCCAGAATCACATCGGCGACCGTCTGCCGACTACTGCGGGCATCTCGTTGTTTTTTAGGCGGCGGCGCTTTAGGTGCGATGTCACGCTCGGCCAGTCGACCGGCATAAGCCCCGCCTTCCCCATTAAAAAGCACCAGCGGATCACCCGGCTGCAACCGCAAAACGCGCACGGCATGATTCGCCACAGCTTCGGGCAAAGAAACGCACTGACCGACGGCCAGGGGCTGGGGCACATAAAAACGGGGAATCACCATGGTTGCTATTATAGAGCGCATGTCCGCCCCATTGATCTCTGAAACCGCCTTCTGGGCAACGTGCGCCATTGAATTAAAAGCATCGTTACAAGCTCTGGCTGCTCGAGAAGTCTTGCCGCGCTTCGAACATGCACAGATCAGTACGAAATCCGATGGCACTTTGCTCAGCGACGCCGACCTGGCTGTACAAGATGCCTTGCCTGACATCCTGGGCTCAATTTACCCGGCACCGCTGCTGGGTGAAGAAATGCCTGTCGATCTGCAACAAATGCGCTGGCAGGATTGCCAAAAGGGCAAGGGTTCACTCTGGATTGCCGATCCGATTGACGGCACCACTAACTTTGCCAACGGCCTGCCCTGGTTTGCCATTTCTGTTGCCTTAGTGCACCAAGGGATGACCGTCCTCGGCGTTACGATTGCCCCCGCCTTGCAGCAAAGTTGGCATGCCTCGCTGGGTGGTGGCAGTTACTGTAATGACACGCGGCTCACCTTGAGCACCGAACCTCGCAGCCTTAAAGAATGCGTTGTTGGTGTCGACATGACGTACCTTCCTGCCGCATTGCGTCAGAACATCGCGAACATTTCCCCTGCGGGCATCGCCCGAGGCGATCAACAAACCGCGCCATGGCGGGGTTGGCGCAGCCTGGGCGCCAGCACGCTGGAATGGTGTGCCCTCGCCTCCGGCCAGATCCAAGCCTATGTTCACGGTGGGCAGATGCCATGGGATGCCGCAGCAGGTCGTCTTTTGCTCGCAGAGGCTGGCGGCCTCAGCATGAACCTACCCGATGTACTCAATCAAACTGCCCACGACGGGTCACTCACCCCCCTAGGCTACGCCGCTGCCGCACCCGGTATTTGGACAGCCTGGCAACACTGGTTGCGTGATCAAGCCGGTTGAACCCAGTACAATCGCACTCATCCCTATTTAATTAGCGAAATTGTCACCATGCGCATCCCACTCTCCCGCTTCCTGATCGAACAACAACGCGAATCCAAAACACTGGATCCGAACTTGCGTCTGCTCATCGAAGTCGTCGCCCGTGCCTGCAAGGCCATTGCCATTGCCATTGGCAAGGGCAACCTCGGTGATGCTATGGGCACCGCTGGCACCGACAACGTGCAAGGCGAAGTGCAAAAGAAGCTGGATGTGATCTCCAACGAAATTCTGCTGGATGCCAATGAGTGGGGCGGCCATCTAGCGGCCATGGCTTCGGAAGAAATGGATCTCCCCTTCTGTATTCCGAACCGCTACCCGAAAGGCGAGTACCTACTGGTCTTCGATCCGCTCGATGGCTCCTCTAATATTGATGTGAATATTTCGGTCGGCACCATCTTCTCGGTGTTGCGCGCCCCGGAGGGTATCGACTGCGCCAATGGCGATGCCTTCCTGCAAAAGGGCTGCACCCAGGTTGCTGCCGGTTACGCGGTTTACGGCCCGAACACCCAGTTAGTGCTGACCTTCGGCCACGGCGTCCATGTCTTTACCCTGGATCGCGAGATTGGCACCTTCCGCCTGACTCAAGAAAACCTCCAGGTTCCTGAAGATACGCGTGAATTCGCCATCAACATGTCGAATCAACGCCACTGGGAAGAACCTGTGCAACGCTATGTGGCTGAGCTGCTGGCCGGCAAGGAAGGCCCGCGCGGCGAAGACTTCAATATGCGCTGGGTTGCTTCCATGGTGGCCGATGTCCATCGCATCCTCACGCGAGGCGGCCTGTTCATGTACCCGCTTGATGCCAAAATGGCCAAACAGGGTGGCAAGCTGCGCCTCTTATATGAGGCCAACCCGATGGCCTTCCTGATCGAACAAGCCGGCGGCGCTGCCACAACCGGTCGCGAACGCATTCTCGACCTGCAACCCACCAGCCTGCACCAACGTGTACCGGTGATTCTGGGCTCGAAGAACGAAGTTGAGCGCGTTACTTCGTATCATAAGGACTGAATCTCCTGACAAACCTGACCGAGAGGCTCTGAACGGGTCTCACCATGCAGTACGCGGGGTAAGCCCGGCTCTCATAGCGCAAGCGCTCGAAATCGAGCCAAACTTGACCCCGCATACTGCTTTGAATTAATTCTGGTTTTTATCGAAAAAACCACACACGTCTTTAAAGCACACCCTGATCCAAAGGTTAGCCCGATTTGCGACGTTTTTTGTCGATGAGGGCGCCTTTGATCAGGATGTGGCTGAACTCTTAGCCGTAACTAACCACCCTAAAAGAACTTTCTGGTTTTTCAAAGCATATTCCGCCTCTGTTCTTTGCAGCGACGCCAGTTTTAGCCGATAATTGCGTCTTTTGCCGGGCTAACTTCGTGTCTTCCCTGTCTGCTGCCAACACCCCATCCCGTCCTGCCCGCCCAGCCCCTGCTGCTCCGGCCTATAACGAACTGACGGGTGCGATTCGTGCCCTGGCCATGGACGCCGTCCAGCAGGCCAACTCCGGCCACCCCGGCATGCCGCTCGGCATGGCTGAAATCGCCGAAGTGCTTTGGCGTCAACACCTGAGCCACAACCCGGCGAATCCGGCCTGGCCAAATCGCGACCGCTTCGTACTGTCCAATGGTCACGGCTCGATGCTGCTCTATGCGCTGCTTCACCTGAGCGGCTACGACCTCAGTAACGA
>Ga0255771_1000831_pt1 | contig 34709 bp, 20 predicted proteins | sample 011ome_19_FD_179969 | JGI IMG/M metagenome (GOLD analysis project Ga0255771, IMG submission 179969) | Coastal salt marsh microbial communities from the Groves Creek Marsh, Skidaway Island, Georgia - 011510BT metaG (version 2) | ecosystem: Environmental > Aquatic > Marine > Intertidal zone > Salt...
CGGAAGTGACTAATATGAGAGATATGTTTTATTACGCTTCTGCGTTCAACCACGACATTGGGGAGTGGAACACAGAAAAAGTGACTGATATGATAGGTATGTTTAATTCCGCTTCTGCGTTCAACCACGACATTTCCTCGTGGACTGGAACGGCGGCGACGACGGCGCAAACTGACATGTTTACTTCCGCTTCTGCGTTTCAAGCGAAATTTACGTGCACCGACGCCGTCACCGGTCCGGCGAGTTCGTGCGACACAATCAAAAGCGATTGGGTCGCCCCATCCCCTCCTCCTTCCATGCCGAGTCCGCCGCCGCCGCCTCCCGTCACACCTATCCCGGACGCGAGCTGGCACGCGTTTGTGGCTGAGTGTTTGTCCGAATCAGGCGCCGAAGTTACTGGCGAGTGTACAACATGGGCATCTGGTAATAATTACGGGACGATGCCAAATTGGAATACAAGTTTGGTGACGGATATGAGTAGAATATCCAATGGTAAACAAGGGTTTTCGCTTGAAAGTGCTTTCAATGGTGATATCTCGCGTTGGGACACATCGCAAGTGACGAATATGTTTCAAATGTTCCATCGCGCTACTGCATTCAACCAAAACATTGGGAGTTGGAACACGTCGCAAGTGACGAATATGTGGGATATGTTTTCGCACACCTTGTTCAATCAACCCATCAGCGCTTGGGATACGTCTTCAGTGGCAACCATGGGATACATGTTTTCTCATGCTCCTGTTTTTAATCAAGACATTGGGAGTTGGGACACGTCGTCAGTGACGAGTATGTTTGCTATGTTTAATCAAGCTCCTGAATTTAACCACGACATTTCTTCGTGGAATGGAACAGCCGCGACAACGGCGCAACTTTATATGTTTTCCGGCGCAACTGCGTTCCAAGCCAAATATACGTGCACCAACGCCGTCACCGGTCCGGCGAGATCGTGTGTATTGAAGCAAAGCTACTGGTCCGCGTCCTATTGTCCGCTAGGTTCATGGGTGTATAATAACGACTACACGACGCACGAAACGAATCCTGGTTCCGTAGGTACACCGGAGGCGTGCATCGAGTTGGTTCGCACGGAGTGTCCGACCGCCAAAATCGCCAACATGGGTTCAGAGGGTGAATGTTGGTGTCAGTATCACGACGGTTCAGTCACGGAAATCGTAGCCACCGATGAAAACAACTGGATGGCTTGTCTTTTGACTTCTTCTCCCGATCCAATTCCAGATGCGAGTTGGCATACGTTTGTGTACAAGTGTTTAGACGAAGCTCCGGTAACTGGCGAGTGCACTTCTTGGGCATCTGGTAATAATTACGGCACGATGCCGAATTGGGATACGAGTTTGGTGGAAGATATGAGTGGATATACTGGAAGTGTTTTTCAAGGCTTTGGCGATAAAAGTACATTCAACGGCGACATATCGAAGTGGAACACAGAGAAAGTGACTACTATGTATGATATGTTTTATCAAGCTTCTGCGTTCAACCAAGACATTGAGAGTTGGAACACAGCGCGAGTGACTAATATGCAAGCTATGTTTGTTCGCGCTTCTGCGTTCAACCAAGACATTGGGGAGTGGAACACGGCGCAAGTGACTGATATGAGAGATATGTTTTATTACGCTTCTGGGTTCAACCAAGACATTGGGAGTTGGACCACAGAGCAAGTGACTGATATGGGATATATGTTTTATTTCGCTTCTGCGTTCAACCACGACATTTCCTCGTGGACCGGATCCGCAGCGACGACGGCGCAAACGAATATGTTTACTTCCGCAACTGCGTTTCAAGCGAAATTTACGTGCACCGACGCCCTGTTCGGTCCGGCGAGTTCGTGTGTATCTATGTCGGACTACACCTTTGAGATTTCTGTCAAGGCGAGTTCGACAATCGGCCTCCACATCAGCGAAGTGGAGTTTGTTGGGGCGCAAGTGAATCCATTCGTTGTTTCTGGGATTGTTCCGGACCGAGGAACCCCCCCAAAAGCTTTGTCAACGTTACTCGACGGAACGGATACTGGAATCGCGTATGACAATCCAGCTGAAGTTGGAACGGTGCCATTTGTCATCCGCGCTCCAACAGATATCACTACTATAAGGATAACGATTCCTCGACCTTTATACGGGCCTGGCTGGAGAATCCTTCGAGATGGCGTGGAAGTCCTGAAAGAAACTGCAAATAGAGGAGGGTCACTCACCCCAAACCCCGTTACGTATACGTATGAATTATAGTTAAAGAGAATATATATATATAACGAAGAAATTACTTATCCGCGTTTTATTGTCCGCTAGGTTCATGAGTGTATAATCACGTCTAAACTAAACTAATCTAGCGGTTGACAAAATCCTGGTCATCTTCGCGTTATCACTATCCCCTCTTCAACGTAAGCTTCATCATCCGTCGTGTCTTCTTCTTCGTTCTCCTCTCCACTACTATTTCTCTTCATCCGATCCTCCAACTCTTGCTCTTTCTGACTCTTTGAGCACTGCGGACATCTCCCCGTCTCCTGCGCACACGGAGGACACAACTTCCGATACCGCAATTTCACCGTCGCTTTAACACAGTTTTGACATTTCTGTACACTCGCGCTTTTTTTGTGCTTGTATTTCCCGTACTTGAATTTCCCTGCGCGGTGGTGAGAGGTCAGTCTTTCTCGTCGTCGTCGTCTTTCTCGTCGTAGAGGGAAACAGAGCGTCGCGAAAGAGAGAGAAGGGAAACTTTTTTCTTGCATAAAACGAAACGAAACGAAAAAACACTTACATTCAATCTTCTCTCGACATCGTTTACAGATGTGCTGCAGCGCTTGATTCTTCAACTGCTGAAGCAATTTTTGCGAACTTTCCGAGGTTTTGAGGTGCAAATCAGCTTTATACGCGACGACGTTTTGGTACTTTGCGCCTTCGCCGGGGATAATTCGGCGGGGAGGCATATGGTTTTGGGGAGGTTTTGTGGTTGGTAGGAGAATTTATTTTTTTCATTTTCGTTTCAAATCCTACGATGAGAAAAGGACGGAGTCAAACCTTCTTTGTCTTCTTCGTCTTTGTCTTCTTTGTCTTCTTTGTCTTCTTCTTCTTCTTCTTCTTCGAACGAAAACGGGGCAAACTGCGCTCTTTTCAGGTTTCTTTTCAACTGACGCAAAAGGAAGTTGGAGTTGTCGAGACCAATTCTTTCGAGCCTTCGCGAAGGTATAGTTTTCGACGCGTTCCATCGAACGTAGCCTTGTTGCAAAACGCGATACTGCGAAGGCGCAGAAATGTGAGCATTCGAGGTTTTGAGTGGCGAAGCGACGCGCACGACTCGCTCGTACGCGCGATTCGAATTCGAATTTTTATCGCCTCGTTTATACACGACCACGCCTCGCGCACATATTTCGTCCATTCCTTCTCTCTGGGCGAGTTTGAAATCAGTCAGCGACTTGGAGGCGGCTTTTAATTTTTCCTTCATTTCGAGCGCGTGTAAACGCGAGCGCTGCGAGCGGCGCTTTTCGTTTTCGAGAAGTTTATTTTTTTCAACGAGTTTCGTCGTGAAGTCGTCTCGCAGAGCGCGAAATTGTAAAGCGCGCTGCGCGTCTTTGCGTTGTTCGATGGAGAGTCGGCGCGCGAAGTCCTTCTCATCCTCGACGCGCGTGATCTTAATTATACCCGATGGTTTAATCGCCTCGTGATAAAGGCGCAACGTTTTTACGTTTACTTCCGCTTCTTTACGTGTTCGTTCGTTTTTCTCGAGGAGAGTTTGGAGTCGGGCTTGATGATTCGCTTCCGATTTCAAACGCTCTGCTGCGCACCGAGCGACTACTTTCTCGCTCTTCGTTCTCTCTCGTTCGAGATTTCGTCTCGTTTCGGTGTGCAGGATCACCTCGCGCTCGTGATTTGATTCGGCGATTCTCTTTGCGCGAGTTTCTCGGTCGAGTATCGTTTGTGCTTTCTGGGACTCCACGTCAAACTGTCGACACTTCTCGCGATACTTCGCCAGTAAAACATTCTTCTCTTTTTGCAAACTTTCCACGAGCTCACCTTTTTCTCTGTTTTCTCGTTGCATCGCTTTTAAAGAGTGCGAGACTTCTGAGCACTTCTCGTTCAGTTTCGCTTTCATCGATTCGAGTTCCTCGCCTTTTCGCTCGTCGTTTTCTTTCGCTCTCTGCTTCGCTACGGCGCGTTCTATTTTGAGAGACTCGAGCTCGTCGCGCAAACTTTGTATCTCTCTCCGCAATTTTCCTTCACGAACATTTGTCGTAAACGGACGACGATGACGACGATGTTCTTCTTGAAGAGTGCAGCGTTGTCGTTGGTCTTCTTTTCGTTCGTTTAGTTCCCTTTGATCGAAACTGCCTTCCTTGCGGTCGAAATTTTTGTCGTCGTCGTCGTCGTTGTCGTCGTCGAACGAATCGTCTTCTTCTCTGTCGCTATTCAACGTGCCGTTAGTGATACTACTGCTAGTACTGCTCCGGCTTGCGTTCGATTCCCGAGGCGTAGTAGAAAGTACAGTCGTCGTCGACGACAACTCCGCGGAATCAATTTCTATGATTTCCTTAGTATGCCCAGGGCACCGCGCAAGAGTTTCCACGCGCATAGCGCGTGTGGCAAAATCAAGCGCAGCGGCAGTCTCGGACGCATGCTCAATTTCCGAAGAGCAGCACACTAGCAGCCACGTCCGGCTTCGTCCATTCAAACTAGAACACAAAATCTTCGTTAAATTGGAATCGCGTACGGGTACGTGAGCGGCGTTACTCGCCAACGCGCGCACGCAATTTCCCAACGCGAGCAGACTTTGATTTATGCGAGTAGCCTCTTTGAATCGAAGTTCTTCGAGAAGAACGCGGTCTTTCTTGTTGACGAGTGGGTATCTTTTGACTTCTTGATGCCGATAGTAATCTTTGTGTTGTCGCTCGGACCCGGCCAAATCGACGACGGTCAAAACACCTTCGCTTTGCTCGACGATTAAAACTGCATCTTTACCGCGACCTCTTTTCTTCCTCTTGATTTTCTTGACTCTTACGTTCAGAACGCAGTGACTTCGGCTCGAGTGTTTATTCATGCGAGTTTCTGCGTATCTCAGGCGTTTTCTGCCTTCGGCGAATTTCTGCAAGAGCATCGAGGCGTTTTCGCATCGCATCCACGTCAAATCTTCAACTTCCCACTCTTCGCCGTGATTGTTATTGATACTGTTATTGTTGTTGTTGTTATTATTATTATTATTATTATTATTATTGTTGTTGTTGCAGACATCGTTCATACGAACGACGTTTTTCGTTCGACTCGTCTTTCCGTTCTTCTCGTTAAAACTCACAGACGCGCTCCTCTTGCTCTTTTCGCTCATTTTCTTCTTGGTCGCGCTATTACCGCCATCTTCCAAATCTTCCAACAAATCGTCCACGATTTCGTTATAAATCTGCATCATCGATATTTCTACGACAAACGTTGTCTTTGTCCGTCGATTCTTTTTCGTCTCCTTCATCACCTTCTTCTTCTTCCCCTCGTTATCAATTCGCAAGAAAAGTTCCACCGCCAGCCGCGGAACGAGTCCGGCGGAGTTGCGCCGTTCTTCTTCTTCTTCTTCTTCTTCTTCTTCTTCTTCATCATCATCATCATCATCCTCTTCTCCCTCTTCTTCTTCCTCTCTTCTCCTGGACGTAAAATCCTTCTCCAAGCCGCCGCCCATCGACGATGTCATTCCCGGAGTATTCAACAAAGCGTACGTCTTCCCGGCTCCGGTTTGCCCGTACGCGATGACGCACGCCTCCTCGCCTCGCATCACGTCCGTCAACGCCGGTTCCCCTATCGCGTCCCACACGTCCCTTTGCGTGGCGTCTTCCCCGAACGCGTGGTCGACGCGAAAGTGACCTCTCGCGGTTTCCACTATGCCAGGGTCGGTTAAAGATGCGCGCGTTTTCTTCTTCGTCTTCTTGTTCTTCTTCGAGTCCTCTTCTTCGTGTTCTTCTTCTTCTTCGCGGTCGCCGTCTTCTCCGCGTATTTTTTTCTCCTTCTGAGGAGACGTGGGAAAAGAGTTTGAAGAAGGTCGAACGCGCGCGTAGGCTAACACGCGCTGCTTTTTCATCATCGTATCGTCGTCTTTTTCTTCTTGTTCTTCTTCTGCGCGTGCGTGTGTATTTATAATAGTGTATAATATAATAGCTTTGAAGACGGGAAAGAGAAAAGCTTTCTCGTCGCAAAAGTGGCTCCTCTTCGTTCGAGAAAGGTGGTAAATGAACACGCGAGGATATGCTGAGAATAAAGAAAGAAAAAGACAAAAATAGATACAAATCGAGGTCAACTCCCCCAGAGGAATTATATTCACTCGTTACGGTGCTCAGAATTAAAATTCTTCAGCACACGTTTTGGTTTTTCTGAATGAAGCGTTTTGAGCCACGAGATGTAGATACAAACGAGTGGACTCTCTTTTGTCAACAACAAAGTATTCCGGATTTTCCGCACAATAACACAAACGCGAATACAAAAAACAGTTCACGTTTAAAGTCACCCGCGCGCAGATATGTTTGCGATGCACTGCTCCTCGAGCGGTTTAGGTGCGTCGCGTTTTTTCCTAGGGGCGCCGTTTTCGAGCATCGCGCGCGTTTTTTTTTTGTGCGCGCGATTTTTGTTCGCAACAACAAAACGAGTAATCTTTTAACCGAAATGTTTCGTTCCTCGTCGTAAACGCGACGGCGCGCGCGTGAAGCGAACGCAAACGCGAGACGAATTTTCGTTCCTTTTATGATTTGGATATTTGTGCTGACAAAATTGTTTTCTCTCGTAACAGCGAAAGGGTCGATGAGTGGCCAGCGCGTCGCGCAATCGAAGAAGCGTTCGGTGAGTGATTTTTGTTCTTCTTTTGGATTAGATATCTCGCTCGTTTCTCTCGGAGAGCGCAAACATATACGTTTTCTTTTCTTTTCTTTTCCGAACGCGGCAGCGTTTGACGCGTTTGACGAGAAGATGAGAGACCCCATCGTCGCTTTTGTCGATGATTCGTTTTGGGTCGGATCGCTAACATTGATTCCTATTATTCTATTATTCACTTTTATGATAACCTCAGTCTGCGCAAAAGAAATGCACCATCATCCGCAACAAGGCTGTCGCGGAACCGCCGACGACGACGGCGGCGACGGGTGCGCGCGTCGTTTCGGACAACATGGAAAACGTCCTCTCTATCATCTTAGGTGGCGGCGCGGGTTCTCGTTTGTACCCGTTGACGAAGAAAAGAGCGAAGCCGGCCGTTCCGTTGGGTGCGAACTACCGTTTGATTGATATCCCGGTGTCCAACTGCATCAACAGCGACATCAACAAGATTTACTGCTTGACGCAATTTAACTCGGCATCTTTGAACAGACACTTGGCGCAAGCTTACAACGCAAACATTGGCTCGTACACGAAGACGGGCTTCGTCGAAGTTTTGGCCGCTCAACAGTCGCCGACGAACAAGACTTGGTTTCAAGGTACCGCGGACGCCGTCAGACAGTACACGTGGCTCTTCAACTCCTCCAAGTGCGACGAATATCTCATTTTGTCCGGCGATCACTTGTATAGAATGGACTATAAGCCGTTTATTATGAAGCACAGAGAAGTTGGCGCAGATATCACGGTATCGGCGGTGCCGATGGATGAAGAAAGAGCGGAAGCGTTTGGTTTGATGAAAATCGACGGTACTGGTAGAATTATTGACTTTGCGGAGAAGCCGAAGGGCGACGCGTTGAAGGCGATGGCTGTAGACACGACCGTCTTAGGTTTGGACGCGGAAAAAGCGAAAGAAATGCCGTACATCGCCTCCATGGGTATCTACGTCTTCTCCGCCAAGGCTATGGAAGATTTGTTGATGAAACACTGCAAAGAACAAAACGACTTTGGCGGTGAAATCATCCCGCACGCGAAGGACATGGGCATGCACGTCCAAGCCTTTTTGTACGATGGGTACTGGGAAGACATTGGAACCATCAAAGCCTTCTACAACGCCAACTTGCAATGCAACAAGGAAAATCCGCAGTTTTCTTTCTACGAAGCTAAGGCGCCGATTTACACTTCGTCTCGATTTTTGCCCCCGACAAAAATTTTGGACAGCGCCGTCACCCAATCGACCATCGGTGATGGTTGCTTCATCGAAAAGTCTACGATTAAGAACGCTATGGTTGGATTACGATCGCACATCTCCGAAGGTTGCGTTATCGAGGACACGTTGTTGATGGGTGCTGACTTTTATGAGAACAAAGCGGTTTGCGCTTCCAAGGACGACTGCTTCATGCCGTTGGGCGTCGGACCGGGTTCTACGATTAAGAACGCCATCGTCGACAAAAACGCGAGAATCGGTGCCAACTGCTCCATCACGAACAAGAATAACGTTGAGACAGACGTAGAGACGGGTAAGGATGCGGGCTGGGTCATCAAGGATTACATCATTGTTATCGAAAAGGATGCGACGATTCCTGACGGCACCGTCATCTAATTCCCAACTACCACCACCACCTCCACCAAACAACCCATTATTAATAAAGCAATAATACGAATCACTACACTTAGCAGCAAAAAGAAATATAAGAGAGGAGAAATGGAAGAAGAAGCACTTGGTTTTTTAAGGAGAAAAGAGAAGAATGTAATAATAAACAAAATGCGAAAATAATCAGGCAAACTTCCCATTTTTCCAATTGTCTCGCACTTCTTATTTATTGAACGCGCTTTCTATGTCGATCAGAATTACCGTCGCATCATCCTTCCCGCCTTTCTTTTTAACGTGCGATATGACTTCAGCGCACGCCCGTCTCGCGCGCTGTCCCCACGAGGACGACGATGCACTCGGAGAGTGTTGCTGATACGATTCAATCAGAAGGGCGTTCGCCACCACCTCCGCCGCGTCTCGATCTTTCACTCTGCCGCATCCGAACGTACCGTCTGTGCTCAAGAGCAAGAATGATTCTTTGCCCTTACTATTATTATTGTTACTACTATTTTTACTCGGAAAGATCTGATCGTCTCGTTTCTCTCTTCTCTTGAATCGAGTCTTTCGAACATCGGGTTCGCAAGAAACGTGCGGCTTACAACTGCGATCCCCAATGGATCTCGTTATTGCGAGCTCGCCGTTGACTCGTGCGATCGAATCGCAGCCACCCCTCGAGCACACAAATTTTTTATCGTTCTCTGTGTTTGTACAACCAGAAATATTCGAAGCACGAGTAGCGGCGGCATTCTTTCCTCTCCCAAGCACTCCGCCGCACGAGGAGAGAAAATAGGTGTTGAATAAATTGCAGGCGCTCTCTCTCCCTTTCGTGTCATAATCATTCGCAGCATTCGCAGCAGCCCTTATAAATCCGCCTCGCGTAATCACCGCATTAGCTTCGCTTGTATTCGATGCGATATGATCTGTAGTTAATGTCTCGGTCAGTAGTTCCAAAGGTTTCGATGCGCAGAAATCCGCCGCGATGATCTTACAATCTCCGAGGTGCGCGATCCACACGGCGTCATCCCAAATTAACGCCATGGCCACGCACGCGCCAGAAGAGTCGCGCTTATTTCGGCTCAAAAAATCTTCATCGCATCGTTTGAACCCGGCTACAATGGCTTCTTTCACCAATTCGTCGAACCCGCTCTCTCCTTCTCCATCCTCTTCTCTTGTTTTGACGTTGACCTCTTCTCCCTCATCCGCGCTCATCTTACAACTCAAACTGCTCATATCCTCAGAAGATGACGACCGACTCGTGTTTACTTTAACGCGCTTCATCTTCATCAACTTATCTCTGGCCTTTTCCGTCGCTTCTGCCATTTGCTCGCACCTATCGGAAAGCTGTTCGAATATCATCTCGTGTAACGACGCCGCGCAATGCGCGGCTGCTCCGGCGCCACCGTGACCGTCAATCACAGAGAACATCCCAATCCGCCGCTTCTCGACGACTTTTACATCCCCCAACGAACGAAACGTTTCGTTCCCGACTCTAACGTTATTATTTTCATTCCTGTTATGATTCTTGCTACCTACTATCGCGCCTACTGTTCCTCCTACATCACCAAAACGCCTTCCTAACATGCCGTTCAACTTCCCGGCGTCAAAAATAGACACCGAGAACGTGTCCTCTCTTTCTTTCCTTCCGAGGCCTTTCTGCGACGCAGCCGCGAACGTCGTCCCTCGACTCGACGCGTCTTCGCTAAATCGAACGCGCGTCGTTTCGCCGCTCCTCGTTGACCGGTCGGTGAGAAACTTATCGGTTAAATGAACCGTATTCTCGAGATCAGTCGGCGAGCCGTACGCCTCGTCCTCGTCCTCGTTGTTCGAGCTACTGCTTCGGTGACTATCGTTCCCGTCTTTAGTATTCGAAGCGTTTTTCTTATCGTTCTTCCCGTCTCCGATCGAGCCGTCGCGCGGCTCCACTCGAATCGTTAAATTCTTCTTCTTGGACAAGTTCATTTTCTTTTGCATCTGTTCAAACTCCAAAAGCATGTCCTCTTCCGTGATTAGTGATAACGTCCGACCCCCCATCATCATCATCGCGGTTTCTTTCTCCTTCTCCTTCTCGTCGTTGTTGTTATTATTATCGTCCTCATCGGGTGTCACCATCTCTTCGGTGTATGATGAAGGAGTTCGTTACCCAAAGACGACTGAATTTGAGGTTGCCTTCCGAACTTTGCGCGGCTTTAAAGGTATATCTCTCTCTCTTCTTTTTATTCTCCTTTTTTCTCCCGAGTGAAATAAATCAGCCTCCTTTAGCTCTTCGAAGAGTGACGATCTCGTTGCGGTTCTTTTCGAGAGAGAGAGAGTTCGAGAGAGAGAAAACGCGCCTGCGTATTCTATATACTTATATTGATTTTCCAATAAGTGTGCCTTTGAAAAGAAAAATTTTCAAACGATGAATTAAAAGCAAAAAATACGACACCGCAGCGGCAGCATCCGCCCCCGGAAACAAAGAGAGGGCAAAAAATACTACTTACCACTCGTAAAAGAAGAACGAAGACGCTCTCGTCGTCTCTGGTTCTCAGCTTCATATCTCTCTCTGTTAAAATTTCGCTCTCTTTTTCTTCTGTGAGCTTCTTCGTTCGTTCGTTATTCGAAGAGTTTTGAGAAAAGAGAGACTCCCTTTTGTGCTTCTTTTTTCCAAGAAGAGGAGCAAAAAATACGACAGAAGAGATACAAAAAACAAACGTTTGAAAAGAAGAATGAAGCCGCCGCAAAAGCAGCAACAACGAGAACGACTGAACACAAAGTCGGACAACAAAAAGAAGCATAAAAAAGGAGGAGGCATAAGCGATCGATCGTTCGCGGAGAAGAACGTGACGATAATTGAAGGGAAAGAAGAGAAGAAGAAGAGAGAAGGAGAAGTGGAAGAGGAAGAGGAGGAAGCGAAAGACTCGATCAAAGCGTGGGAGGAGAAAAACTCGAATCCGGGATGGAACGTGGTGGAATCGAGTTGTCCTCTGAGCGAAGAGCAGGTGCGCGAGGTGGAGGCGTACTTTTTGGCCGGGAAGAAGCGAGGAAGGTTGGTGCCGAAATACGCGCTGTATCTTTTGGACGAGGACGAAGAGGAAGAAGAAGGAGGTGGAGGAAGAGTCGCCCGAGAAAAACACCATTTCGGTTCGAAGAATAAACTCGGCGTGGCGATTCCAGGCGTCGGCGCCAACGTCGTCGATGCGAAGAGACTTATTTTGTCGACAAATGTGTCGCGATCTGTCTTTATGAAACTTTTCGACGAGAAGATTGACGAGAAGATTAAAGTGAGCGACGCGCAGTGCCTGAAGAAAGAAACGAAAGCGCTCGCAAAGTTTCTCGCGAAATCGATCGCAACGGTGGCGATATTGCCACTGGGAAAAAGAATTACCAGAGAAGCGTATCAGAAAATGCAAAAAGAAAACTTTTGCATCGTTAGAGGTTACTCGCAAAAGAACATGAAACACGCGTCGGAACATCACATCGGGCCGAGCGCGCGACGTTCCGAACAGACGCATCCAGTTTGAAGAAGAAGAGAAAAAAGAGAGAGACTTTTATTCTGTTTGTTTACTACTACCAGTAAGTACCACGTAAAAAACTATCACATAGTACATTATTATTATTATTATAAAGCTATACCACGCATCGCTGCGACTTGTTTGACGATGCGGTGATCGATGAACGCCTCCGGCGAGGAGTCCGCATTCTCCGTGGATTGTTGCTGCTGTTGTTGCTCTACGATTTCTCTGGCAAATCGAGCGTAGTCGTCCGCGTCGACGCTGGCGCATTGCATATACGCGAGCAAACCTCTTTGAGGACGAGAGGTCAACGCCGTGACGACGTTTGAAAAGTATTCGAGGTCGGCGGCTAATTGCGCGGCGCCAGGTTCGGATAAGCGGCGAATACTTTTCACGCGCTCGAGAAAGATGGTTGCCGAAGCTTCCGCTACGCGCTCCATCCAAATCGAAGCTAAATCCTCGTCTTCGTCATCGTTACCGAAAATGCCGGCAGATGCTGACGCGGCGGAGCCAACGTCATCGCCAACGACGTTCACGAGCGCTTCAAGACGCGTCGGCAACGACAAGAGGTACTCGCCAGAATTTGTCGCCTTCTCTTGCGGGTACGCTGAAAACGTTGGTAAATCGTGCGCGGTTTGCGCCGCCATTTTCGTCCAAATTTGTTCGTTTTCGATGTTCTCGAGTTCACGGCGCACGCGATGTAACAAGCAATCGCGAACGAGACGTTCGCACGCGTCTCTAAACTGCACAGCCGCGTCCGCGGTTCTCGGGAACACCGAATGCGCCGAGGCGAGGATGCCAGACTTGTCGTTATTTTTGCTGTTATTCCTGGAAAACGAAGACGCGGACGTAGATTCCGCGTACGGTTCCAAATAAATCGCAAGCGTTCGTGAACGCCCGGCATCGAGTCGCGATTGCGTCGAGAAAACAATGTCCACGTGCTTCTTACCACCAATCGCACGAAGTAAGTCCACGTCGGATGTCGCGCCGCCACTATTCGCGAAACTGCTTTCGTTCGCGATTTGCTTCAAAGTGGCAGACGCGCGCGCGTCGAGATCAGCAAACGTTTGCGGTACCGATTTCGTCGCTCGCAACAAACTCAAACTCGCGTCGATGAAATCTTCCGGGTTTTTATTGCTGCTACTACTCGCGCCGCCGATGTTCTTATCTAAACCGATGGCGATGCGCACCGCTTTCAATCTCCCCTCCAACGCTTTCACGAATCGAGTCAACGAATCATCGATGGATTTCACCGCAGCGACAGTTTCTAAACCGCTCGAATATTCTTTGCAACTGACAAAACTTTTCATCGCACTTTTAGAGGCGCTTTTACACGTCTTCTCGATGGCGGCGGAAAAGGCTAAAAAGTCGCCGTCGAAATCATCCGCGTCCACCGTCGAAGTCGCCAACGAAACAATCTCCTCTCGCAACTTGATCGATTCGAGTTTAGGAAAGACTTTTTCAGACTTTACGAACGGAATGAAAACGGTCGATAAAGCTTCGGTAAACTTTTGAACCGCCGCGGCGACTTTCTCGCGCTTCTTTGACTTTTTGTTGTTGGCGAAGTTACTACCGTCGCCTTTCGCGCTGGTACCATCTGTATTCGCATCGTTCGCGGCATCCACATCGCTCGTAAACCGATTTCTGAAATCATCGTCCTCATCGTCAGAAGAAGACATCAAGTAGGATTCGTCCAGCGCGTTTGTAGTGCCGTCGTCTTCTCCGCTCGCAGTTTCTTTCATCGCAGCAGTCACCATTTTACGCACGCACGGCTCTAAAGCCCCGCACAAACGCGTGGCATATCGCGTCGTCGCTATTCTACATCGCATCATGTTCTCTAAATCCGCGCCTATATCCGCGTTATTCTCGCCGTCGTTGTTGTTATTCGTACTATTACTACTAAAGTTCGTATTACTATTCGCTCCGTCTCCGTAATAGCTTCCATAACACAACGTATCCAATCGCTTTTGCATTTTCTTCGCAATCGCGCGGTGTAAACTCGCCACACCTGCCGAAACTAACGTCGCCACATCCTCCGGGAACGTACTTTTTGTCCAATTCACCTCTTTTTCGATTAAGCTGATGACAAAATCGTAAAATTGTGGCAGAAAATTTGCGAAAGCCTCGTTCGCGGCGTCTTCGTCCGTTTTCTTGTCGTTATTACTATTAGTATCGTTCGGCGGACTGTTTTCATTCATCATCAACCCATCGTTATAGGTCTTCTCTTCGAACGCGACCCAAAACTCCATGGCTGGCGAGACCACTCTCGCCTCGGCGTACGCGCCTTCGATACTCTCGTTCTTCCCGATGCTCCTCAACGCGTCCCGGGCGTCTCGAGCAAACTTGATCGAATCTCGACTCCCGCTGCTGCTCACCATAGTAGTACTACTGCTCATATTCACCCCTTTATCCATCTCCAAAGCTCGCAACAAAGCCGGCCTCGCCGCGCTCTCTAACCGACTCTCCAAAACAGCGATCCTATCTCTCCCGTCTGCGAATTCCGGCACGTCGCCGACGATCGCCAACCCTCGCTTCATCCTCACCAACGCATCCGCCATGTTGCTCACGTTCTCCCCATTAAACACCGAATCCACCGAATGCATCAACTCTGCCAACCCTGCTGCCTCGCTCAGCGTATCTCTCGCTCTTTCCATCCTCGATTTCACCTCGTCGATTTTCCTCAACCGCTCGATGCTTTGTTTCGACGGAAACTCCGTCTCGTCCAACGATCGCGAAATATTCTTCACCGTATTCGTCAAACTCTCCACGTTCTCCTCTAAAACTTCAATCTCACCAATCGCGGTTGGAATTCGTTTCACCCCGAGTTGCGATTCGCGTTCCAGTTGTAACGAAATGTCCTCCCCGAGAAGTTGCAAGCGCATTTCCAGCTCCGATAAGAGTCGTTCCAATTCCACGTTTTCGTCGGTGATGTCGTTCGCGTGATGTTGAAGGTGCTTCTTCTTCTCATCGTTGTTAAAACACTGTCGCGCCGCGACGTTCACGTAATGAATCGGATCGAAGCGCGGGTCGTTGAACTCCTCCATTTGTCTTCTTCTTCTTCTTCTTCTTCTTCTGTGATGAGAGAAAACAAACAAACGCAAAGTGTATACTATATAGTAAACAAAACTTCTGCGCAAAACTTCTCTCAAATTCCTTTGTTGTGTGATTCGTTTTTTCTCCCTCGAATAAAAAAAAAAAAATCTTTTTTTTTTTTTTTTTTTTTTTTTTGTCTGGGTTTCTCATTTTTTTTGCACAAACAACACAACAAACAACACAAAGAGGAGAGCAAAGTCTCATATAAATTCATCAGAATCTCATCGCTCTCTCTCTCTCTGTGCTCTCTTGGAAAATGGCCTCACTCAAAGCGAACTCTTTGGACGACGACGTAAACGACGACGACGAAGTTTTGGGTGTGTGTGAAAAGAAGAGTTTTAGTGCGCGAGGACGAAGGATGGTTTTATCCACCATACAACAACGAGAACAATTACACCACCGAGGAGGACATTTTAAAAATTTTGCGGACGCAGCTTTTAAAAGCCAAAGAAGCAGTGGCGAGACGAAGAAGAAGAACGACAACAACAAAGATTTAAAATACGCGTGCTTTTATTGCTTTAAAAAGTTCCACTCTCTGGATCTTTTGCATAAACACGCGGCGAAAGAATTGCACGATGAAAAACACGACGTGTGCTGCACGAATTGTCGAAAGGTGTGCAAGACGTACTTTCGTTTGAGAGAACATTTAGTGGGCGCGACGGCGAGCGAGGCGTGTAAGGAAGCGTTTGAAGAGAAAGGCGGGTGTAGGAAGTGCTTGAGGATACCGGAGGATGACGGAGGAGTGCACGTGTGCGCGTTCGGGAGTAGTACTGGTAGTAGTAGGAGTGTTAGGGAAAAGGAAGAAGTATGCGACGAGTGTGCACCGCACGTGGCGATCGATTGCGAGATGATTGCGACGACAAAAAGTGATGAAACTTTAGCGAAAGTTTGCGTCGTAAACGGTTTGGACGAAAGCGTATTAATGGAGACGCTTGTGACGTTCTGTAGCAAAAACGGTAGCAAAAACGGAGAAGAAGAAGGAAAAGAGGAGGAGAAAGTGAAAGTGCTCGACTATCGCACCGAAATCACGGGGCTCACCGCGAGCGATTTTGAGACGAAACTATTGCCAACGCTTTCAGAAGCGAGAGAAGAAGTCCTCGCGTGTCTGGCCGGAGCGCACAAAAACACGCCGGAGTTGTGGAAGAATAAGCCTCACAAACTCGTCGTGCACGACGCTCGTCACGATCTACGAGCGCTCCAAATCACCGATGAAGATATCCCAAACCTTTTCGATCGCATCCGCGACACGTCCACGTACGTTCCTTTGCAGAAAGAAAAAGGCAAGCGCGTCAAGCTGAAAAAATTAGTCGAACAGTTTTTAGAGGCGGACGACGATACGCTGCGAAACTTTCAAAGTCCAAACGCGCCGCACTCGCCGCACCTCGACGCGTTAGCCGCTCTGCGCTTATACCGAGGGTGCAGAGATAACTGCTTTCATTTTCAAGCCGTTCAAAAAGGTCCCACGATGCGACGTAAAGCATCATCAACAGCGGCAACAGGAGGAGGAGGAGAGGATGAAATCGAATATTTCAAAACACCAAAAGTTCTTCTTGAAAACGAAGAAGAAAAGAACGACGAGAAAGACACGTGGCTTTGTTGTTGGTGCGAAGATTTTGCATCTGCAAACACACAGTAAAAGGACAAATACTATTGTTACCAGAGAGATGAATAACGAAAAACGATTGATGATAAAACGTTGCGTGCGAAACGTTGTAGCGCGAGTGAGAATTGTCTTCGTCTTCGTCGCGTCTTCTTAAAAAACATCGTCGGGACTTCGGGTTTATTAGAGGTTAAAAGAAAAAAAAGTTTGTAGTGTACGAGTGTACTTCTGGAAAAACTGTTATTATTTTACCCCTCCTTTAGTTAAAAATGGATATTTCTCTCGCGCAAAAAACGAATACGCCGACGACGCCGACGGTTATCGCCAACGCCGACGAGGATGACAACACCAACAACAACACCACCAACAACAACAGCGACGACGACGCCGCGTTACCAGTGACGGAGAATAAAACTCTCGTCGCCACGAACAACAACGACAAAAACAAAGTTGTCGAAGATGATGATGATGATGATGATGATGATGATGATGATGATGATGATGATGATGACGAAGAGAGTTTGGAACAACCTGTTGCTGTTGTTCCCGCGACGACGAAGACGACGATGACGAAGAAAAAGAAGCCGAACAAAAAGAAGGAAAATCCCAACAACTTGATGACGACGAAAGAGCGCAAACTGCACGAACGCGGGCCGTACGATGGAATCACTCTTTTCACACTCATCCAGCTGAAACTTTTGAAAGTTGGAGCGAACAACCTCTTAGCTTCGTACGAATACGGGGGCGAGAAAGTACAAGTCGTCGGTTCGTTGACGGAAAACGGGCACATCTACGTGCAGAAGGAGGACGAGATGTTTCGAAATCCGAGGAGTATGAGCATCGATGTGAAGAGACGGTTGAATCCAGAGATTAAGTTTACCGAAGGGTGGGGGCACGTGAGATATGTGAACACCGGTTCTTGGCACTTGGACGGGAAAAACGACGAGAAGAACGGCCAGACGTTGAAAGAGATTCGCGAGAGGATTCCGATTAAAGACGTGCCGAGTTTAGTGCCGAGGTGGAAAAGCTACGCGCCAAAACAAAAAGTGAATTTTGTTCCGAAGAAGAATAAGAATCCGTTTCCGGACCGAGCGTGGAACGCGCCGAATACGGAATCGGTGAAGTTTCCTCCCGGGACGATCGTGTTTGTCGAAACGGTGAAGAAACCGAAAAAAAACGATGTGAATGCGAGTAATAAAGAAGATCTCACCGAGTTAGGGGGTACACCATCGGCGTCCTTTAGTAAAAAGAAAGGGAAACCGACGAGTCAAATATGGACCGGGCGAGTATGGAAACTTCGGCATTGCCTCCAAAAGCACCAACTGTGGGACGAACATCCCCATCAAGGCGAGAAACCGTGCGCTTTGATTTACTTATACGGCAAATCACGAAAATTTATGTGGGCCGACGATTGTGAGATGACTCGCTTCGACGACGCGTCGCAATACGCGGAGAAGATACAAAACATGTTGGGTAACCGGCACGCGGTTAAGTTAGCTTCAATAGCTTTAGAACGAGCAGAAAAAGAAATCGCAGAAGAATTTTATGAGCCTTGGACGACATCTGACGACGAACATTATTACGAGAGACCGTTAACTGCGAATGAAAATGATAACGATGCCCCCGGCGAGAATAACACCGTTAATATTACCAACGAAGAAGAAGAAAACGATGCAGAGACGGTCAAGAATCGAAAAATCGATCAACTTGATACAAAGCTGCGAGAAGGTTTGACTCCTGATTGGATCATCGAAGGATGTTACAAAGTATTTGGGCTGGAAAAGCCGACTGTTGAAGTGCCTTTTGTGAAAGATTTGCTCGATCCGTGCACGAACTCCCTATCAAATCCGAACATTCCGGCCGAAGTTTTATACGACAAGTCGATCAACGGTCTACTTTCAAAGAACTCGTGGGCCAGCAAGTTTGCGCTTTTGAATCCTCCGTACGAGACCCAAACGCAATGGAGATTCATACACCGCGCAATCAACGAAGTAGAATGGGGCTTTTCGAAGGGTATTTTGTTGGTCTGTCGGAACAGCACGGATACGAACTACTTTCAAAAGTTACTGCCGTTCCCGCGAGTGATGTTGAGGCGAAACGCCGTGCAGTTTAAAGATTATACCTCATCACCCATTGGTTTTGGCATCGCTGTGTTCTGTATGGTTGCACCTGGAAATCCAGAGGTGCAACGAGAAACGTACGCGAGATTTTACGACGAGTTTGCGAGTGCTGGTGAATTTAACGTTCCATGCGATCGCGCGTTTGCGTCTTCAAAGGCATTCACGGAACTCGTTGAGCGTTTGCATCGTCAAGCAGCTGAATCGCAACGCGATAGTTTTGTCGCGTGCGACAACTGCGATCGTTGGCGGGAGCTTTCGTTTGAGCAAATGCAAGAAGCAATGAAGAAGAAAAAATGGACGTGCGATTTAGTCTTTGAAGAAGGCTGCGAGACGCCTCTATCGAGACGAGAAAAGAGAGCGTTTATCGTTAGCGCCAAAGACGGCGATAGAATATTCATCGCCGGTAAAGACGAAGGCTTGAACGTTCCAGGATTTATACAAGCGCGCGAAGAAGATATCGACGACGACGACGACGACGACGACGACAAAGATAATGATGGTGATGGTAACAATGAGCGCGACGGAGGAGGAGAAGGAGATGGAAGAGGAAGCGCAAAACAGAAGCCTATATCGCACACTATTCTTACGACGCAGCACGAACCGAATTGTCGTTGTAACTGGCCACCATGCGTTGCGCGGCGAGTTCATCGCGAAGACGGGAGCGACGATTCGATATCATCCGATGGAAGCGACGAAGAGAACGACGACGAGGGCGAAGAAGGCAAAGAGTCGACGGTTGAAAAGAAAAAGAAAAAGAAAAAGAATCAGAGAATGTTCATCCCAGACGAATTTGTGGAGGAAGATGTCAACGTTTTATCCGCGCATTTGACGAAGGCGGAGCGCCAACGTCTCCAAGCGATTGAAAAAAACCGCGCTAAATTTGAAAAGATCTTGGGCGAAACAGAAAATGAAATCGTCAAAAGACAGAGATTGCTCCGTGAATCCGAGAAAGTAGCCTTAGAGGCGAAGAAAATGGCAGAAACGTTTGAAAAAACGCTCGCTTGGCACAAGGTACAAGTCGACCGATTTGCCGTGCGCTCGGATTCGTTGTCAAAGGCTCTTTCTAGCTGCGAGAAGGAACTCAAAGCTGCGCTAGAAAAAGAAAGCGAGTGCGCGAAACATACCGAGGCTTGGAGAGTGAAGCGTCAAGAAACCGAAAAAGGCGCACATCTACTCCGGGAAAAGTACCAGTTGGCAACTGCTGAGCTCGCAGAGAAAACGACGTCGAGGCGAATTGACGCAATGACTGCTAAGCGCGAAGCCGAGAAGACGTGGACGAGAGTGTCCGAGAGAGTAAAGAAGGCAAAAACCGCCGCGATGATTGCTGGTGAAGATACTACTAATATCAACGCCGAAGGCAAAGAAATGCCCGCTGCTCAGACACCTCCTCTCGTGGAACTTCAACTTCGCCAACAACAATTTTTCAAACGGCAGAATAAGAATAGCGATATAAGATGCGGTAAAGGAAAAAAGCTGTGCTTTTCTTGCTCTGCGGTAGTCGGCTCGCCGACTCGCGTCTGTCCAAATTGCAGAACGACTTTGCGAGGAGAGGTTTCAATTCCGTTAGCGTTGCTCACCCCGCCCCCGCCTCCACCGCAGAAAGAATCACTCGAAGAACCTTCTCCTCCTCTCCAATGCCCCCCTCCTCCTTCTCCACCATCACCAACGTCACCGCAACTTCCTCCGCCGCCCGAGCTTCCATCGCTGCAGTGTGTGAATCCTCCTCCTCTCCCTCCTTCTCCTCCACGAGTCGAAAGCCTCCTCCCCACTGAAAATCCGGAAAAGCAAACGCTCGCGCCGAAGGAAGTAAACGCCACGAAGAAGAATACGAACAAGAACCCCCCTTCTCGGGTGGACAAACTTTCTTCAGCCATGAAGCCGCCGCCGCCGCCGAAAACGAAGAAAGTCAAGAAGGAAGAGAAAAAGACGCCGACGACGAAAGCGAAACCGCTCAAACCAAAGAAAAAAACGAAGACGACGACAAACGGTAAAACGAAGAAGAAAAAGTTCTCCTCTGCTCTCGGGTGCGGACGATGCAGATACAGTAAGAACGGGTGCGACCGGTGTCGCAATCGAAAGAAAAGAAAATAATGTTATAACGCACATACTCACGTACTCGATGCATTTTTTTAACGAGCACCTTCGAAGACGAACACACTCAATTGAATTCTTTCCTCATAAAAAATCCCAGACAGACAGCGCGCGGTTAAAAATGATTGGTTCTTTCCCTCTCTCCTCCGCGATATTCTGGTACGTCCTCGCAGGCGGTTTTCACGAGCTCGCCCACGTGGGTTCGATGATGATGTTGATGATGATGAACAAAGATGGCGCTTTTTTCTCTCCAAATTCAGTTAAAGCGCTGAAATCATTTTCATCGTTCGCGTTGAAGAGTGCACTCGGGAGAAGCGCGGACCTGCGCCAGCTCTTTCCGAACGATGAGAAAGACGACGGCGGCTTCCTTCTCTTCTTCGAGCGTTCGGTGGCGATTTCTCGCGCAGTCGCGGTGTTTGCGAGCGCGATTTTGTTCCTGTGGTCTCTCGTTGAATCGAGGGAAAAACAGAACACCAACGAGAACAGGAGGGCGAAAACGTTCGCGTTCGCGGCGACGCTGTTCGACGCGATTTGTTCAGACGTTTTGTTTTCTCACGTGGGCAGTTTTAGAGAGATTAGAAAAATGTCCTCCTCTTATTCTTCTTCGGTCGTGTACTGCGGGAACTTTGGGATTGTTCTGTTAAACGCGGCGTGGTGCTCGCAAAACGGCGAGCGAGCGTACGATTTGCTCGAGAAGATGGTCAACGTGACGATGATGAGAGGCGCGCAATCGGGAGGGATCGTGACGTTTGAAGAAGAGAAAGGAGAAGGGAACATGCGAGGGGTGAGAAGTCGAGTGGTGAACATGAAGAGAACAGATTTGAGCAAGCTTTTGCGTTCGAAGACGGAACGGGAGAGTAAAGGGAAGATGAAGCTGGCGGAGAAGAAAGCGCAGACGCGTATTTTTTGCGGGCACACGCGGTTCGCGACGACGAGTAAAGCGACGTTTGATGGAACGCATCCGCATCAGTGGAGTCCAAAACAAGATTTGTTAGTGTACGGTTTGAAACAGACGAAGTCGGGATCGACGCGCGTATCGGTTGAGAATTTCATCACGCATAACGGAGACTTCGATGCGTTTCAAGTGAACCGCAAGTGGAACGATCAAGGAAGCATGAATTTGTGGTTAGAATCGGTTTTGAAATTTAAACCGCCGTCGGTTGTTGACTCTGCTTCAATCGCTGGTGTGGTCGATTTAATCAGAGCGCAAGGATGTTTCGCGTTAGCGGCGAGATTTAGCGCTTGTTTTATGCTGAAAACCAGCGATGTCTTCCCTGACGCGCCGATGCCGACGTTGGCGCAGTTTGAAGACATCGGTAAGCATTTTGAGAAAGTTTTAGACGAAACACTCATAGCAAGTAACGGTCAAAGCACCGTCCAAGAGATTGGATTTAGTCTAGCGATGCGCGAAAAGCTCACGAAGGAAATCATCGATGAGTTTGAAAAAGGCATGAACAAAGACGCGCTGAAATGTTTGGATAATTATCTCGACGAAGAAATGGGTGCACCGAGTCGAGAGTTTGTGCGATTTACCGTGAACGCGTTCTTCGATAATGATTCTTTGTTCACGATGAAATACTTTTTGACGCACGCAAAAGGGAGTTTTGGATTAATGGTCACGTGTTCGTTGGACGCGCACAGGCAGTTGTGCGTCGCGGCGAGAGGGCAAACAATAAGCGTCGCCTTTTATCCAAAGAAAGGTTTAATTTGTTACGGAAGTGAACAAGCTGCGGTGAAAGCTGGGTTGTCCGTGGAAACGCCCAACGGAGATATTTTAGCCAGCGTACACGGCGGAGAATACGGCGACGATAACGCCGCCATTCGTCTCGATTTGGACGATTTGAACGGAGAAATTTGTTTACTCGATTGGGGAGCAGATCGCATTCCAGCCGTGTCCTATCCCAACTCTCACTTGGAGCAGTATCCTTTGATGGGTGGCTCAGTCAACGCAATATTAGCCAAGGAAGGCGAGATGAGAGTTGAAGAGCCCATGACCGCGTTGAGGAAACAAAAGAGCACGGAAAATATCGCGCCGTCGTCGCCGAGGCGCGGTAAGGGAGTATCGGTCGATAAAAAGCTCTTCCATCGCATGACGCGTTTAGAAGGCAACGAACTCATTAAAATGTTACCGAAAGAAAGTGACGATCCTGTTTTGACGGATATTGCAGACATCCCGAGGATTTTGAAAAACATTCAAGACGATTGGAGGAACAAACCTCAAGGATCGATGTCGCTCAATCGATTGACGGCTTGGAATTTAGCGAGGTGTTTGAAAAAACGTCTCGCGAGACGCGTGAACAGAACGATCAAGTCAGAAGGCTCTATCGACGTCGTGGTAACGGGTTGTGAGGTCTCTCTCTGGTTGGCCGAGCAGTTTGCGTCTGATTTACAAACCGCGTTTCCGCGTTTGCGCGTCAAAGCTATTTCTTCGAACAAAATTCTTGGTTTATGGGGTCAGGATTTACCGGTCCCGTCGGTTGGTTTTACAAACTCCAAGAAAACGGACGATTTTACGGACGCCATCGTCATCATCGTCTCACACTCGGGAGGCACGTTTGCGCCGCTGGCGACTTCAAATCTTTTAGTGAGTTCCACAAACTCTATTTTCGTCGTCGCCAGCGAATGGGACACGCAAATTGGGAAACAACTTCGAGCGATGAAATCCGAAGGGGAGTTTGACAGCAGGATATTCACCACGGACGTCGGCGTTCGTCCGGCGGAGCCGTGCTCCATTTCAGTAGCCGCGACGCAACAGCTACTGACGCAAATTTTCTTGCACATGTCCTTAGTCATCCTTGATAACGCAGATTTTCGTAAATATACCAACGCGTTTGTGACCAAACACGATTTATCAGAACTCGAGAAGTGTAACCAGATGAACATCGCCGCGTTGGAGGAGATTGTTGGCTATTCCGCGTCGCCGAAGAAGGAAAAACTGAAATCGGCAAAGGAAGACGAGTTGAGAAAACAAGGCGACGATTGGGCCGACCACGTGTTGGAAGGCGTGAAAGGTTGGATAATGAGTTTTGTCTACATCGTAGGGACGGTGACGGCGGGATATCCGCTCATCACCGGCGTCGCCGTTTTGTGCGGGCTCGCGACGACGTGGGCGTTCTACATCACTCGGTTCTTCGACGCGCTGATTTATGCGTTCTTGCCGCAAATATCCATAACCATCATACGATTGATACAGGGGAGAAATCTCTTGCATCGAATGACGGCGCGAACGATCGTCATCGGCGACATCCCCTGGGTGAGTCAGTGCGCGGATGCGTTCTTATCGAAAATTTTCGCGTGCTCCTACTCTGCTGCAGGCATTACGGTTTTAAGCGGGAACACAAACGACCATCTCGTCCACAGACACACGCACAGAGTCGTGCGCGGTGCTTTATTAATCGTCGGTCGACCGGACGGTCGACTCTCCGGGCTCACGAGCGCCGAAGCGACGACGTCCTTATCGCTATCGCAAGCGTCGAGCATTCAAAGCATCGGCGGTACGTGCGAATCAATCACCATCGGCCATTCTCCGTACAAGCTCCCGCTATCGAAAAACGCCATCTTCTTGAGTAGACACCGCCCAAAATATTTGTGCGAGAAATACTACGAAGAGCGAACGGAGAACAATCTGGACGGCAAGAGCGCCGGTGCTTTGCTAGGAATTTACTCGTCCTACCACGAAGAGCACACGGAATTGAGCGTGCACAAACTCAACAACAGAAACGCCGTTGCGCTCCTCACGAACGCGTGCAAATACGCGGAGGAACAACGCGCGCACATTTTGACAGTCTTCAAAGAACTCGACACTAACCAAGATGGACGACTTAGCTTGAGCGAATTCACTTCGGCGTACAAAAAGTTGGACACACTCGCCGCCGCCGCTGGCGAAGAGCACATCGCGTTGACCGACGCTCAAATCGCGAAACTGTTCCGATCGGGCGACAGGGATACGAACGGCACGTTGGACTTTGATGAATTCTCGGAAATCATAAACTTACCAGAAATCTTGATGCTGAAAATCCTCGAAGCGGACCCTCGCAACGCCGAAGGTTTGCTCATGGTTGAGCCTTCGCACGAAGAATATTTCGGGCAAGTGTTGCGAAAATCCGCACCTCCGCAAATCAAACCTTACACGCTCATGGAATCGCAAGAATTTAGCATGAAGCTCTACGAAGCGAGAATCGCATCTCTGCAACGTTTCGTCGCCATGACGGTTTTATTCCACCAGACCGGCACGAGAGTCCAAAGGTTTTGGAGAAAAGTTTCCTTCGGCTACCTCGGCTACCGCACAGACCGAACGCACTCGATCATGCGCATCGCCACCACCGCCTCTCCAGTATCCGGCGCAGAGGTTCGAGACCGACGACACTTCATCGCGCTCGTCACCGCGTTCAACTCCGCGGTGTCTACCATCCGCAGAGTGCACTACGAGTTCGTCGAAGGCGTCAATTTGAATCGCAAGCGCGTGTTAAGAAGAAATAACGATTTTAGCAACAGTACTCACAACAGCGCAGGCGAAAGTGAAGGCGAGGACCTGAGTTACAGAGGCCGCGGCGGTAAGTCCGCCTTCCAAGAGCTCTTGTTGAGACGCGCCGGTAGCGTTTAATCCGATTGTACATCTTCTAACGAACTCTCTCACTATCTTTATTTTTGGCACACTTTTAAAACTTTCACCCATGACCTCTGTCGCGTTTCCTCCGTCCCGCCTTCTTTTCCGCGATGACGTGAACGACTTTTTAAGCGATCATGAACTTTCAGAGGATTCTCCCTCCCCGCTCTGGCGGATTCTCGATTCTGTCGACGTTTTCGAATCGCACATTTTGCCAAAGTTAGACGTCAACGCCTTGAAATTCTTCACCGCGTCGAACCGCGCGTGTAAAAAGCTCGTCCTCGAACGATGTTATGCAAACAACCAATCGAAACGAAAACAGTTAAAACGTAAACTTCGAAAGCCGTTTTGTATCCACGAAATGACCTCAGAGTCGACTTTAGAATACGCGTTCGAGAGAAGACCAAACGAGATGAAGATCGAAGAGTTCGTCTCGCGAATCGGAACCGTCGAGTTGCTCGAATTCGCGAAAGAAACGAAAGGCTGGCGTATGGATTCGCAAACGCCGCGCCTGGCGGCGTGCGCGGGAAACTTACGGGTTTTAAAATACATCGCCGAAAAACAGAGTCACTTACTCGATGAAGGCGCGTTAGTCGCGTGTTCGTTTTACGAGCGGAAGGAGTGTTTACGATTCTTGATGGAGAAGAACGTTCCGGCGGATCGTTTCGCTTTCGGTATCGGCGCGTTTTCGAGACGCTGGAAAGCGATGTTTGACGCCTACGAGAGGATCGTTCAAAATACGACTCTCGATGACGACGATGATTTTTGCGAAAAGAAAAGCGAAAACGAGTCGATTCTCACGACAGAGACGCAGGTAATGGTCGTTCCAGATGGTTCCTTCTGACGTTGTAAATTATATTCGCTGTGTTGTACTCCTACGTGTTGTAACTCTAACTCTTCTAAATCGCTTCTCTTTAACTCTTTTTAAATCAACTCCTCTCCCCTCCGGGCACGATCATGCATATGTTATTCCCGTTCAGCAAAATGCTCTCCAAATTCTTCGTCGTTTCTTTCCCGCTCTCTTGGTTTCGATCGTACTCGATCGCGTCTTCCAGAACGCAATTCACGTACACGTCGAATCCTTTCAAAGTCCCGGTGAATTCTTTGTGTCCGTTTTTCATGATTATCCAGACTTTCTCGTTGACGCATTTGTCCACGAGTTCAGACGGGAGGAGGAGGGAAGGGTTGTTCGGTGCCGCGGATTGTTTCGTCGGTAACGCCATGCTACACTACTACCGAGAGGGAGGTTCACCTATGTGTTCTGCGCGCGTCAAAAGTGTGTCGTCGCATTTAGGGAAATTCGACACAACAAAGCTGCGCGCTCTCCCGCCGGTTTGTTCGAGAATTTACGCACGCGAGACGCACGAAAAGCGATCATGAGGTCGAGTCGAATGCGGCGTTCCGACGAGGACTCCCGCAGCCGCAGCCGGTCGAGAGAGAGAGAGAGAAAGCGACACCATTCAAATCCGCAGAGTCCTTCTCATCGCCAAAATCGTCGGGGAAATCATCGTTCGTCTCGGAGCCGAAGTCGAGAGAGGAAGACGACGACGACGAAGAACAACAACAACAACAGCGGTGGTGGTAGTGTCAGCGAAAACGACGAGGACGAGGACGACGAAAGACGAGGACGAGGACGAGAGAAGGACGAGGACGAGGACAACAAAAACAGGAAGAAGAAGAAGGAAAGGAAAAGGAGAGCGTTTTCGTCAAAGTCACCGACGAGGAACGAGAACGAGAACGAGAAGGAGAAGAGAGAAGACGAGGATGAAAAGGATTCGACGAAGAAAACAACGGACGGCGTTGGTATTCAGTACGGGTATCAACCGCGCGCACCGAACCCGAACGGGAAGCAAAGCGTTCCGAAACATCCGCAGTCCATGGTCGCGGCGAAGCACGTTTCGATCGACGGGAACAACGGCGGGAGCGGTACTGGTGGTGGTGGTGGTGGTGGTACTAGTATTACGACGACAAAAGCGACACAAAATAGTGGCACTACTAACGGAGTACCAACAACAACGACAAGGATAGAAGAAATTGCAGCCTACCAAAAGAAGAAGCAACGCGATGCGAGAAGATGGTTGCTCTCGCAGCAGATTTCCGCGTACGAAAACCTATCGGTGCCGAATTCAGATACCGCGAAGAAGCAACGGCAGGTGTACGTTGGGAACATTCCACCAGAAGTGGACGCGGAGACGTTGAACGTGTTCTTATCGTCCACGTTGTCGGCGGCATATCCCGAGGCGTTGGCATCGGGTAAGTATCCGAACGATTCGTTAATCGAGGAGATCAAGATGAGTGTCGATCGCAAGTATTGTTTCGCGACGGTGGTGGATCCAGATATGGCAACGGCGTTGTTTGCCATCAACGGCGTCGATTTGTGCGGGTATACGTTGATGATTGCTCGACCGAGCGGGTGGGTAGATCCGGAAACGATGAAGGAAAAAGCAGACATTGCGTACGAACAGATGAAAATTATACAGGCGGAAGAGAGAGCAGAATTGGGGGAGAATTTGCCGGCGCATTTGGCCGCCGCCAATAACGTCGCCGCCGCATCCGCGCGGAAAGTAGAAGGAGGGGTAGTAGCAGTAGCAGGGAAAGGAGTAGAAGAATCAGTAACAACGGTATACGTCCAATTAAAACATATCGCCACCGAGGAAGACGTAAACGATGACGAGGAATACGAAGATTTAAAGTTGGACGTCGCCGCCGAGTGCGAAAAGTTTTGCTCGCATTCTTCGAGTAGTAGTAGTTCGTTAGCGCTTCCTAGGCGAGGCCCGTTCGTCGGCTCGGCGTTTGCTAAGTTTAGCGATAAAGAGTCCGCTTTGAATGCGAAGGAAGGAATGCACGGTCGAGCGTTTGACGGTAGAATTATAGAAGGTTCGTTCGCGAGCGAAAGCGAGTACGAACAAGCACTCAAGGACGAATGATGATATCGATGTGCTATGTAATCTCTACTAAACGCTACAGATATTATAAATACATAATGACACTATTGGTAATACATTCACACTCTTTGCTTCTTCGTCTTTTCGTCTTCTTCTCGGCGATACCATCGTAAAGTGACGCCTTCTAGGTGTCCTCTTTCCAACTTCTCTCGCAAAGCGTGCTGAATCTCGTTCACTTCTTTCCCGTTGAGCGGGTGACGTTCGCAATGATATCGTAATCGGACGTTTCGAGCGACCGCGTTTGACTCGTCTTTCGGGTCGTACCTATCGATGATGAACGCGTCCGTGAATCCAATTTTTTTATGCACCTTCCACGTCTTGGCCGTTTCCTCCGCGCTCTCCATCGCTACGGCTCTAATTTTTTCCAACAACTCCTTTTCCTCCGGCGTGGTGTCCTTAATCCCATTCGTTTGCTTTTGCAACTGCAAAACTTTCGAAATCTTGACGTAACACTTACCGCAACACCACTTGCCTCGGTACTTCGGGTCGAAATACCTCGACGGAACTTTCCGGTTCAATCGAGTGTACTCCAACGGTTTCCTCTCTTTATCGCATCGATTTGCAAACGCGCACGTGCCATCGTTTGCAAACGCGCACTGCTCTCCATCTGGCGCGAAAAAAGTCACGATACCATTTTCCTCGTCGTCTTTATTCTTATCTTCGCTTTCCTCCGCGCTCGCGCCGACCAATTTTTTCTCGATCGCTAAACTCACGTCCCTGGTAAACCTCTCCTCCTTCCGTTGAAACCTCGAACAACTCCCATCTGACTCTGAAACCTCTTCTTCTCTTTTAAATCTGTGCACGACAGCGTTGCTCACCCGAAACGACCTCGAGTCGTCCATCCCTCTCCAATGTCCGGTCGGCTTATACGACCTTTCTCTCCACTTCTCTTCGTCGAACCGTTCGCACTCGATCAACGCCATCCCAACGTCCGCACCCATATCGTACGCTTTCCACGTATCACCGTACATCGTCCTCGATTCGTCTCCGTCGACAAACGTCCCTCCTTGACCAGGCGCCAGCGCCACCTCGCACACCCCGTTCGGTCGCATCACCCTCTCGTCTTTCGCGGCGAGTAAAAAATTCCTCAACAGTTCTCTATTTTTGCTAATCTTCCCTTTCCCGGGTAAGTGTGGAAACGCGAATATGATTGCATCCGCTGCAGCATCCGCTCTTTTTGCTCGTTGATGTTGTTGATCTTCATTCGGGGATAACGATCTCATCATGTCTTCTGTGTTTGTCGCGTCGATCCCGTGCGCCACGCGCTCTACGTTTGGCAAATTTTCCAACTCTCGAACATTTTCGTATCCTTTCCAATTTTGCTCGATTTCACTCTTGGTGGATAAACTGGTCGCGACGACGACGCAGGAAGTCGCTTTCGTTTTTGCAAACGCTTTTGAGAGTGAAAAGTCGCCGTCGCCGACGAATAAAACGCGCGTTCTGTTTGTGTCTGGATGTCGCTCCGAGGAAGCCCCGGCAACATCATCAACATCGAGGTTGTTCTTGTTAGGGGAGTCAACATCCGTTTCCGGATTCCCAAGCAAAGTCACGCCTTTCATGATGCTCAAAAACCTCTCGGAGCTCGATGATGATTGAACTCGTCGTCGGTTTCGTGGATTTGTCGCTTTGTGTGGATGATAGAATCGCGCGAATACTAATCTCTTTATCACCAAAGCCGCCGGGCGCATAGTATTTGCGCGCTCTCTCTCTCTCTCTTTTGGCGGCGGGTTTCGGGGCGTCACAAAAATAAGCGAATATAAAATGACGACGACGGAAACGGAAACGACGGAAATAGAAACGATGATGCGCGAACACCGAATAGTACTCGGCGCTCTCCATCATCACAAGCTTGAAAAAGGGAAATCGTTGCTCTTGGACAAACCATCGGGTCGGGAAATCTGTCGTCGATTTCTCCAAAATCTGCCGTGTCATACACCGGAAGGGAGGAAGAACGCGACGAGCGACTTTGAGTGTCAGTACGTCCATCCGGATCCGAAACCGCTCTGCGAACGGTGGCAGTTATACGGGACGTGTGCGAGAGATAACGGGAAGAAGTGCTGGTACGCGCACGAGAGTTTACGAACGAGTCGAAGGTTTACGATTGCGTTTCACACGAGCACTGTGTTTGGGCTCAGGTTGTTAGGTATGTTTTACATGTAGCGGATTTGTGATGATCGCTCGCTCGCGCGATAGTATCGCTTGAACTCAAATGAACTGACACGAACGCTTCTCTTTCCCTCTTTTTACCTTTTAATCTCAGAACGGTGCGCTGAAATATACGGCGCGGAAAATGTCACCTCCGCGGCGCGAGAGCGGCAAGAAAGCGTGAGCGGATGTGTCGTGTGCGTGAGCTGCGGGGACGACGATTCTTCGGAGAAGGAAGAAGCAAACAACGAAGCTAAGGTGATTAAACTAATTGAGAAGATGAAAAGAAACGAGCCGCACGGGCTTTCGATGTGCTCGAGGATATACGCGAGAGATGAACGGACGAACGAGGATCAAGTGGTTGATTTTCACGGCGACGGCGTCGAGTGGAGAAGGATTTTGGAAAGGGTGAAAGAGCGGTGGTATTCGAATCGAGAGGAGGAGAAGGAAGAGAATCAGGAAGGGAAAAACAACGGCAAGAGGATGAAGAAAAAGATACGAACGGTCCGAATTCGGTGCTTTCCAAAAGAGATGGAAATTGAAGCGTATAAAGCTTTAGACAGGCTCATCGAAGAAGCAATAGGCGATGATGACGTGTACGGACTCACCGGGCCGGGTAAAGGCATCTCGGCTCGCGAGTGCGACGTGGCGTTAGACGCCATGCTCATCCGGGGACGGTTACACGTCTCCTCGTGGAGAATCACCAAAGAGCTCGATCAGTCGATAAACCAAGCGCTGATTGATGCAGAGAATAGGCGAAAAGATATTCGACCGCTGTGCAGAGCGTTCTTCAAGATGGAAGAAGCGATTTTGCGGTTTCGATTGTCTGAGTTTATCACGAGCGCGTCGATGGTGGTGGATGTCGGGTGCGCCCCAGGCGGATGGATTCAAGCCCTCGGAGACAAAATGAAGAGAAATAGTGAAACTGGTGATGATTCAGGTATCATTTTCGCGGTCGATCCGGCGCGCCTCGGGTTTAAGCCTCCGAAAACGGTCGAACCGCCAGTAAATCTCGTCCATTTACAAAAGAAAATCGAAGAGTCCATCGACGATATTCACGATAAACTGAATGGGGAGAAACTAAGTTTAGTTGCGTGCGACGGAAACTCGTCGCCGATGGCGGTGTATCGATGGGTAGCGCCGTTGCTCTCGATGGTGGACGAAACCAAAGGCGCTTTAGTTTTAACGATGAAGAATTTCGTCGCCGGGAAACGAGTCTTTTACGAAGCGAGCGAAGAACTCGCTCAGAAGTTAAAGTCTGAGCATCAGTTCGAAGAAACGCATTTGGTGCCGCTCTTTTCGAACTCGACGGAGGAGATGACCTTAGTGGCGTTTCGGAAGAAACGAACGACAACGCGATGAGATTTAGATGAAAATGTAAAAAAAGCTTCATAATCTAACAGCATACATACACATACACGTTCATCATTCAATCGACGAATATACTTTTACGCCTGGCACCTACCTTCAAGTTTCGTTCTCTTTCTCTTTCTCTTTCTATTCTGTCGTAACGTACTCATCGAAAAAAATCTCCCCTCCTTCATCGTCTTCGTCCTCTTCCGCTTCGTTCTCCTCTTCCTTCCAATTCCCGCTACCTTCCTCGGGATAATCCAACTTTGCTTTTCTATTCAACTCCTTCGGAACTCTCAAAATTTTCTCTAATTCCCACTCTCCTTCCATCAACGCTTCTTCCCACGTCATCTCCCCGGCTTTACACGACAACAACGCGCAATTCGATGTTTTCATTCTCACTTTTTTACTACTTTTCGTCATCAGTTTCACCACGTTCTCCCACCCGGCGTTGTGTCCGACCACGCACACCGTCTCCGCCCCTCTCATCTGCGCCTCCCTCCTAATCTTCTCCGCGATCGCCTTACGTATTCGCTTCGCTTTCACATCGCTCCCGTGCGCCACCTCGTAAAACTCCGGCGCCAAAATGACCGTAGTTTTACCAAACGCATCCGGTTCAGCGACAGAAAAACACTCGACGGTGTCTAAACACCGCGTGGCGTCCGAGGTGATAATAATCGACGGGACGTACTCCGAGAACTCCGAAACCAACATCTTCGCCACCGCTTGCGCGCCAATTTTCCCTCTCGGCGCGATCGATCGATACTTATCCGGTAAATCAAAGTTATCTTCCTCGTCTTCTCCCTCTTTCTCAATCTCGTCTCCGCTGCTGTACGCCCATCGCGAGTAACTACTTTTCGCGTGTCTCAAGAAGCACAAGCGATACGTCTTTTCGTACGGCACGATTGTCGCGCTCATCAAATCGAACACGTCCGGCTCTTCTCCTTCTGTCGTCCCCCCCAAAGCGATGTCGTCGTCGACGTCGTAGTTTATCTTCCGCGTGGACTCTTCGTTCGAGGCACTCCTCGTGAGAGCGCGAGAAAAACGAGTCCGACCGATAATATTCCTTTTCCCATCTCGTCTGTTTCCCCGTCGTCGTCCCCCAAACGTCGCGTCGATGACGATGGATTTCGATGATTCAGAAGAAGAAGAAGAAGAAGAAGAAGAAGAAGCAGAGAGAGAAGAACGAGTGTTTCTTCGATGACGACGCGTCAAAAGAAAGGAGCGCGACGACGAGGACGCCGCAAACGAACTGGAGGACATCTTCGTTTATTGATGAGATGATGCGCAAAGATTTGTGTGATGATACAAAGTTCAGCGCGTCTCTCTTAAGCGTTTTTTTTTAACTGTGGAGTTCCTCTCGAACTGTTTTTGGCAATTTTTCCTCTTTCGCGCGCGAAAGCTTTTCTCTCCTCTGAAACAAATTGCTCTCAAAATTTCGTTTCGTTCGTTTCTCGCGAGCGGCAGTTTCGCCTTCTTTCTTTCGAAGATCATCAATTCGGGTGTAATTTCAAACAAAAATTAAAACGAATGCCCTTTCCTCCTCTTTCTTTGCACGAACAACGACTCGCTCCGATGAATGCGCACAAAGGAAAGCGGTAGCATACCATCGTCTCATCGATTTCGCGCTATTTGTGTGCGTGTGCGTGCGAGAGAGAGTGAGAGAGCAGCGTGTGCACGACCTGATACAACTTTTTTGAAATGGAAGAAAATGTACGGGAAAGAGATCGGCTCAGAGAGAGCAACCAAGAGACGGAAAAAATACGTCTCCTTTTCTCTCTCGCGGAACGAGGAAGAGAAGGACGATGATTTCCGGAGCGAGAGAGAGTGAGAGAGAGAGAGGCGTTCGAGATGGCGTTGTGTGTGTGGTCGTTTCAAGTAAACGCGCGCTAAAGGGTAAAGAAACTGTTTGCGCTCCCAAGAGAGGGCTTTTTCTCTCCGTGAGTGACCTCTTTCTTGGAAAGCACACAACGAAAGAGAGAGATACATTTTTAGTCATTTTTGAGGACAGTTTACGCTGAAATGTGAGTGGTTTGGCCGCGCAGAAACGGTCAAAAAGTGAAGCAGAGATAAGCAACTGCGCGTTTACGCGAAAAAAAGGAGTTCGAACGCGTTTTTACTCGTCTTTAGTGAAGGCGCAAAATCGTCCGCCGGCGAGAGCGCGGGAGGCGATCGAGCGCTTATTTCGAGCGATCGAGCGCTTATTTCGAGGCAGAAAAAAAGGCAAATTTTAGGGTGGATGAAGCGACGGTTTTTGCCGATTTTAACGGTCGAACGATCGGTGAGTGCGTCCTGAGTGCTTGGCACGTGTACTGGGACATCCTAGAGGTGCTTAAACGACCTCAAATCGGACGCATTCGAAAGGAAATTGCTTCGGAAATTGGAACCTCTTCGATACGACAATTCATTAATTCGCCGCCTTCCAAGCGAGAGAAGCGGGTGAGACTTTATTCTTCTGGAGTAATTTTTTGATCGATTTTGACGCTCATACTCGCTGTGAGTGCGCGCCTGGGTATGTAGGACCGAGTAGATGCTCTCGATCATGGAGAGATGTGGCGCAAAGCCCCGCGAAAGCGTCCGTTCTTCTCCGCGATTTTTGCGGAGCAAAGCAAGGAAAGAGACTTCGCGGCGAGTTCAAGAAGCTACATAAGTACCATCTTTAGGTATGGTGTTACAAAGTTACGAGCGAATTGTGCGCGCCGAGAGGGGATGCACAGGAGGCGGCGAAGGCGCCGACGCTTTTCCTTAGGTCCCCTCCAAGGGGAATAGCGATTCGAATTCGCCGTCGCGTAGTTCCAGACAGCTCCAAGTACCACTCCACTCCACGCATCCCGCCCT
>Ga0255771_1000850_pt1 | contig 34224 bp, 31 predicted proteins | sample 011ome_19_FD_179969 | JGI IMG/M metagenome (GOLD analysis project Ga0255771, IMG submission 179969) | Coastal salt marsh microbial communities from the Groves Creek Marsh, Skidaway Island, Georgia - 011510BT metaG (version 2) | ecosystem: Environmental > Aquatic > Marine > Intertidal zone > Salt...
TTGGGCTGCATCTTCCAAGCCTTGGCGACCCAAGAAGGTCCGATCGCCAACTGGACTGCGCACACCGCGGACCCGGTTCACGCGAACGTCTTGACCAACGCGGCCAAGGGCTTCGGCTTCTACTAAACGGTTCTCTTGCCTCGTTTTAGAGAAAAGAAAAGCTGCTTAGAAGAAATCAAAGAAAAATGTGGTTGGTTGATGTAAACATCATATGTAGATATGAACAAACCCCCTGATGACGGTTGGCTCGTGAAGGGAGGAAGCGCTTGCGTTTCCTCCCCGAGGCTTTCCCGAAGGTTTTTTTTTTTATAAAACAATTTAAAAAAGAACTTTTTGTAATGCGAAAACGTATTCGTTTTTGTGTCGCGAATAAGAATATACATTGTCTCTCCAGTAGTACGCGCCCTCCCCCTTTTTCGTTGTTGTCGTTGTTGTTCGTCGCGCCTCGAATTTCGATTTTTTTTTGCCTCCCCAAGTGTCTGTCGTATTTTTTTCTCAATCCTCTTTCGATCTTTTTCTCGAGTGACACTCGTCGACACGTCAAAAAAAAACATTCATCACAAGAGAGTTTCGATTGAAGAAAGACAATCATCATCATCATCATCATCATCATGTCCTCTACGATCTCCTCCTCTCTGTTTTCCTCGAAAGCGTCCTGCGCGTCGTCGTCGTCGAGGAAGATGAGCCGCGCGAGGACGATGCGTCAAAATCGTGCGGGGAAGATTGCGAGCGTTTCCACAGCCTCTCCTCAAAATCATCATCGAAGGAACAGGAGGAAAAAGAGATCCGGAAGCGTCATCGCGGAAGCATCGTCGGCTTCCGTGGCGACGCAAAAAGTGCCGTCCGAACCGATCGTTCCTGGGAAAACAACCTCGGTCTCGCTCGAGGACGCGAGAGAGTTAGCCGCGTGGTTGAGACACGAGAGAAACGCAAAAATGGTTGGCGAGTTTATTACTATCCAACCGGCGTCGGGGAACCCGTACGGCGATCGAGGGGATAAAACGAGCACGGCGACGACGACGGAGATGGCAGAATTCACGCTCTCTAAGAACGTGGAAGGTGGGGACGTTATCTTGTCCATTCCTCAGGACAACTGCGTGACGGCGGTGGACGCGAAGGAACATCCCATCGTCGCGCCGTTGATCGAAGAGAAGCCGGAGTTGGTGCAGTTAGCGTTGTGGTTGTGCTGCGAGAAAGCGAAAGCGAAAGGGAGCGAGTGGTGGCCGTATTTGAAGACTTTGAACGGGAATCCAAACAGCGTTTTGCGGTTTACTGAGGAGGAGTTCAAAGAATTGTTGAAAGGGACGTCGATTGATAAAGAGGCGAGGCAAAGAAGAGATTCGGCTAAGGAGGAGTACGAGGCTTTGAGAGCGGCGATTGCGGAAGATCCGGGTAAATATCCGTTGGATGTGTACGCGTTTTTGACGGAAAGTGCTTTTATCGATGCGTTAGATATTGTATGCGCGCGAGCGCAGTGGTTAAATAGCGCGAACTGTTACGCGATGGTACCGTTGATGGATGCGATTCCAATTTGCGGGGCGCCGCCGCCGGTCTCGCCCGAAGACCCATCGTTTGCCCGGTTTTACGAGATTAGAGATATTAAAACTGGATTGACTGCCGTGAGGTGTGGATACGCGGATTACGATGTCGATTCAGCCTCGGTGGTTTTATGTGCGAACACGAGGGCGAGCGCGGGGAGTAAAATTCTGCAAATCGATCACAGCGTGAGAAATAACTCGGAGTTGTATTTATCCTTTGGAGACGTGGATGATCAGCACCCGGGCGATTACGAGTATTGGCCGGCAGAGTTATCGGAGAACGATCCTTTATACGCGGCTAAAAAGTCCGTTTTAGAGGCGCAAGGGTTCGCGGATAAAGGCCAAACCTTCCCCGTGTACAAAGATCGCATGCCGAGGGAGTTTTTGTCCTATTTGCGGTTCGCTCGCGTGACGAACAGCGAAGAGTTATTCGCGGTGTCCTTCACTGAGGATAAAGTTGTAAGCCCTATGAACGAATACGAAACTTTGCAACTGTTAATGGCTGATTGTCGCGATCGCATGAGCGCGTACGATACGAACGAAGAGGATGAACTTTTGTTACAAAAACGTGACGACGTTTCGTTGAAAATCCGAAACGCGTCCAGACTTCGCCGGTGCGAGAAAGAGTTGGTTGGTGAGATGATGAACGCGGTGAGGCGACGTTTAGCGCCTATTCGCGGGATTCCCACGAAACAAGGCATGGAAGACCCGAACTCGGACTTGCTGGAGATTTTTGATGCGATTGAATCCATTCCAAACGCACCGAAGAAAGCGTTTGAGAATTTCCAGAAATGGGCGAGAGGAGATTATGAAGACGAGAATCGCCGACCGAAGGGCGGTGGAGGCGGGTGCGGATAAGGTACAATCTCTAAATCGTTCTCAAAATTATAGCACACTATCATATTATTGCTTTTCTTTAAAAGCTGGGCATATCTACGCTTCTACTATTCACGTTCGTGTTGTACGTGACTTTATTTCTTAATCCTCTTCGTCTTCGTCGTCATAATCGAGCACTTCGGGTTCAATAGCGAGCGCTTTTTCCAAAGAAGCAATGTTCAGCTGTTTCGTATCCAGGAGATAAAAGTTATCGTCCAGTAGTCTTTGTAACTGTGACAACGCCTCCTCCTCGTCGTCTGTACCTCGTCCCATTTTCTCCACTTCGATCGTTTCAATCTCTTCGCTTTTGATTTGCAACTCGTCGACGACATTTTCGTAGCTTTCTTTTTCCTCGTCGGAAACGATAGACGTGACGACGCCTGGATCGACAGCACCGACCCGGCCGCATCTCCCCGCGCGATGAACATATTCTTTTGCGTTTGGTACGTCCAGCGAATACACGTGTGCGACATTTCTGAGATCTAAACCGCGACTGACCTGCGCCGTGCACACCATAATCGACGCTTTACCTTTATCGAAATCTTCCACAACTCTGAGCGCTTCTCGACCTTCTGGGAGGAGCGTGACGAGCGTATGTGCACCCCATAACGCTTTACGCAGAGGACCGGCGACAATTTCCGCCGCTGGAGTATCTTTTACGAATACGAGCGTCCGCGGTGGCGGTTTGTCCTCCCCGGCTGCAATCGCGTCGGCGCGAATTTGCCGGCACAAAGTGACCAATTTTCTCCCGGGTTCCGAGTACAACACGCGGTGGCGAATGTTTGGAGGAAGTCGTTTATTCCCACCCACGCTATTATTTTTGCTACCAACATTATCATTACTACTCTTTGTCGCGGCTTCTCCCAGTGAAGTCGATCCTCCTTCTTCTTCTCCTCTTCCTCCCAACTTTGCGAGTCCTTCCAACACCTCCTCTACGTCCTTCTCGATGTCTTTTTTCCTCTCCTCCAACCCTTGTCCTTCGTAATCAATCGCTTGCGTTTGAATAATCGTCGGTTCGTAAAACGGCACCACTTCTTGCACGTCCTTCAAAAACGAATCGCTCGCAATGCTCACCCCAACTAAGCAAATCTGTCTCGTTTCCATCACCGGCACGAACGGACTCGGCTTCAACAACTCTCTCATCGCTTCTTTATGGTTCTCGAACAACGCATCCGCTTCGTCGCAAATAATATGCGACGCCAAATCTACCTCGACAACACCTTGCCTCTTCAACTCCGCCAACTCCTCGGGCGTCCCAATCACAATCTCGGCCGTCGATAACTCCGGATCGGGATCTAACACGTGCCTTTGCTCGAACACGCCTTTCACGATCAACCCTTGCGGCCCGGAATAGTTGAACATGTTCCCTCGATCTCCAGGCACGCCTCTCGAAATCGATCCCCCGGTTAATTTATACGCCAGCATCGTCGTCTGCACCACTAACTCTCTCGTCGGCACCACCACTAAAATCTGCAACATCTTCCTCCCGACAAAATCCATCTGATCCACCGTCGGAACCAAATACGCCAACGTCTTCCCGGTCCCGGTTTGCGCGCTCATAACAATCAATCGATCGCCATCTAAAAACGCCGACGTCGCTTTCCTTTGAATCCCGGTTGGAAACCGAAACCCTAGCGCCTCTGCTCTCGCCGCCATCCACTCCGCGACTCCTAGCATCCTCCAGTCTAACAAAATCTCCCTCGCGTCCCGTCCTCCGTTCAAGTTTTGCACCACTTGTAACCGCTTGGAGAGTTTCGCAGCTAACTCGTAATCCTCGTCCGTAATCGCTCGGTTTAAGCTCGTGGTGAGTAAATTCTCGTCCGAGATTTCTTGGATGAAATCGTACTTTTTCTCTTCCTCGTCTTCTCTTCCCTTCTCGGACGATTCAGACGACGACGATATCGCCGAGGACACTAAAGCTCTTCTCTTTGGGGAAAAACGAAGCGAAAGGCATCCGTGTCCGTTTTTGGTCGTTCTCGAAAGACAAAGAGAACGGGGCAAAGACGACGACGGAAACGACGACAACACTCGCCGCGGCGGTTTTAACACCACCGAGGAGGTCGCTCTCGTCGTCGTCTGAATCGTCGTCGTCTGAATCATCGTCACCGAAAAGAGGAGGAGGAGCGTTGTTGTTTTAAATGCGCGCGCAAAGGTGTTCTTTCTCGTGAAAAGTCTGACGTTTTCTCTCGAAATTTCACACAAAAAGGCATCACAGAAAGAAGAATAACGAGGATGATAAAGATGATGACATCGACGAATTTGACGACGAGAGGAAGGGCTTCGTCTTTACCGTCGTCGCGCACTCTCAGTCGTCGTCGTTTACGTCGTCGCGCGAGCAGCAGTACGAGCGGTCCTTCTCCTTGTCGTCCTTTTGGTGAGAAGCAAAAGTTTCCAATTTCCAACCGCAAAACGAGCTCGACGACGACGAAGAGGAGGACCACGAGCGCGACGACCTCGGCTTTAACGTCATCCTCATCCGTGACTTTGTTCTTAGACGCGATATTTCATACTCAATCTCCCGGTCTCGAGGTGGCATCGCTCGTGAATTCCACGGTGTTTTTGTTTGGCTTGCCGGTTCTGTTGAAAGGCTTGACCAGTCTCGCGACGGCGAACGCGTGGTTTCTCGGAACGGTACGTTTACATGATTTGTTTGTATATATAGAGAGAGAAAGTGATGACTGATAAGCACAGATACTTCTGACGCGTTGTTACGACGCGTAACGAAGCAACCGCGAGAACTTTTCTCGCGAGACGGCCGCGCGTGAGAGAAGGACGTTTCGTTCGAGACGCGACGATCCGTCGGGATCGCCCCGTCTCTCTCGAAACCGTTTGTTTTCAATCTGATTCTCTCCATGGTTACTTTTTTCCACCGTTTTTTTTTGCGCTTACTTTTTCTTCGCGCGGATGTCTGACTGACGACGTTCTTCTCCCCTCGCAGGCTATCTTTGCGGCGTTTGGCTTTCGAGGCTACCTCCTCGTCTGTCTCTACTTCATTCTCGGCTCCGCCGTGACAAAGATTAAACTCGAACAAAAAGAAAGAGAGGGCACGGCAGAAGCAAACAGTGGTCGAAGAAACGTAGGTTCCGTGTGGGGTTCTGGGAGTGCCGGGGTACTGTGTGCCGCGCTCGCGTTGGCGTATCCGCAATACGATTCCATCTTGCGTCTCGGCTTTGTCGCTTCGTTCTGTAGTAAGCTGAGCGATACGACGGCATCGGAGGTTGGCAAAGCGTACGGTAAGACGACGTACAATTCGCTGCCACCGTTCAATTCCGTGCCGAGAGGGACAGAAGGTGCGGTAAGTTTAGAAGGGACGTTGGCGGGTGTAGCGGCTAGTTTTGTGTTTGCCGGCGTGGCGGCGCTTCTGGGCGAGTTGAACACGGCGACGTCGTCATCGTCGCCTTTACTCGCGGCTGCGGTGTGTGCGTTCGCGGCGTTCGTGGCGACAACGTTCGAGTCTGCGCTCGGTTCATTGATGCAAGGCAGAAAAGGGTGGGAGTGGTTGACGAACGATGTCGTCAATGCGATTCAAATAGCGATAGCGGCGATAGTAGCGATTGTTTTGGGCGCGGCTTTATAGAAGAAGTGTATGCGTGCGTGCGTGCGTGTGTTTTCAGGTGTAATTGTATTAATTTTATATGAACAACGTTTTCTTTCTTTAGTATTTGTTATGTATCGAATTATCTTAAAGCCTCGCGCGGTTCGGTCCTTCTGCGATGGTTTTCCCTTGGTGCGCGCAATTCGTTAAGTACGCGCACGGCTCGTATAACCCGCCGTACTTCTTGCCGAATTCAGTCAATCTGGCGTAAATTTTCTTCGCGCCCATTTGATCCGCCCAGTGTAAAATCCCACCACGAAACGGAGGAAATCCCATACCAAGAACCGACGCGACGTCAACATCCGCCGCTTTCACCGCGACGCCTTCGTCTAACACTCTGCACGCCTCGTTAACGACTGGGAAAAAAATCATTTCTACGATATCTTGCGCGGAAAAGCCGAGTTGTTCCGGGTGGCCCGGTAACGGTACTTTGCGATTTTTTCGAGCGTTTTCGATAAAAGGCGCGATCGCGTCCATATCTGGCGAAGCTTTGCGTCGGTCGTCGTAGGAATAAAATCCACTCTTCGTTTTCTCGCCTAAGCGCTTCGCATCGAGAAGCGAAGGAATCAACGGCGATTCATACACTCGTTCGGGGAAGTCTTCGATGAAATTCTTGCCGACGTGGACGCCAACTTCCATTCCGACTAAATCTGCCAATCGAAACGGACCCATGGGCATACCAAACATAGAAATCACTCTGTCGATGGCGTACGGGTCACACCCAAGGTCCACCAAAACCGTAGCGGACATTGTGTACGGAAAAAACACTCTGTTGACGCAAAATCCCGTGCAGTTCCCAACCACCACGGGCGTCTTTTTTATCTTCTTGGAAAACGCCAAAGTATCGACCAAAATCTGCGGCGGTGTTTGGTCCACGCGAATGATTTCAAATAATTGCATGACGTGCGCCGGAGAGAAGAAGTGTGCGCCAATCAACCGTTCCGGATTACGCATTTCGGACGCGCACTTTGCGATGGAAATCGTCGACGTGTTCGTGCTCAATATGCACGACGGTTTCACGATTGATTCCAACGTCGAGAAAATCTTCCTCTTCAAGTCCAAGTTTTCGATCACAGCTTCGATGACCATATCGACGTTCGCAAAGTCTCTGTCGTCCAGGGTACCTCGTACGCGTCCAACAATCGCTTTCGCCTTTTCCGGTTTCATCTTACCTTTTTTCACCATCGATCCGATGTTCGCTTCGATGCGTTGGATACCGGCTTGAAGAAATTCCGGTTTGATCTCTTTCAACACCACCTCCATGCCGCTCAGAAGACACGCGGTGGCGATGCCACTCCCCATCAAACCACCGCCAACCACGCCGACGCTTTTCACTTCACTCGGCCGTAACTTTTGATCCGTAATCCCCGGCACAGACGCCGTCGCTCTGCTGGCAAAGAAAAAGTGCACCAATCCTTTCGCAGCGGGCGATTTTACCGCCTTTTGAAACATCTCCGATTCTTTCCTCAACCCTTCCGCGCTCCCTTTCTCCAATCCTACTTTCACCGCCTCCACGCAATACGACGCGTGCGGTAAAACCGCTTTGATCTTCTTCGCCTTCCCTTCCGCCACCGCCATGATCCCCATCGTCTGCTTCGCGTCTCTCGGCAACTTATCCGTCCTAGTCAGCGAAAATTGCCTCTGCTTTTCTCCGTTTGCAATTCTTTTCGCCACGCGCACCGCGGCTTCGACCACTGCTCGATCGTTCCCGCTCTTCCCGTCGTCTTCGACGACTTCGTCCACCAATCCCAACCGCGCGCCTTCCTCGCTCGTAATCTCTTTCGATTGCAACATCATCTCCAACGACTTTTCCAGACCAACTAACCTCGGTAGCCTTTGCGTCCCACCGAACCCAGGGATGACCCCGAGTTTCAGCTCCGGCAATCCTAACTTTGCGCCTCTCGTCGCCACGCGCGCGGCGCACGCCATCGAAACTTCCAGACCGCCCCCTAAGGCCAAATTCGATATCGCCGCCACGCACGGTTTCTTGCCGTTTTCCACCAAACGCGTTAAAATCTCGTTGAAATCGCTCACGTTTTCCGTCTTCTCACCTCTGGTTGTTTTCCCTAAGTGTGCGATATCGAATCCGCCGCTGAATATGCCGTTCTCTCCTCGTAAAACGATCGCGTCGATCGCGTCGTCGTCTTGCGCCGATTGGACATTCTCCCGAAACGAGCGGAGGAGGGACAGCGCGAGCGCGTTCACCGGTGGGTTTTTCAGGGTGATAATCGCCACGTTTTGGTTCTCGGTGCCTCGAACAACGTCTACAGTGGTCGTCATCGTGCTTTTGAGACGGTGGTGGCACGCGTGGGAGTCTTCTGTGAAACGCGCGTAACTGTTTTCCGATTTCTACTCGTGACGAGGGAAAAGAACGCGCGCTATAAACGAGAACAAAAGAAAAGCGTTCTGGGACGAATACTGCGCGCGCGTGCTCACGGGCGAATGGTATGAGTAGTACGAGTCGTATAAATCGTGTTTTGCCCTTGCCAGAAACAACGCGCGAGTACTAATGTGAAGCGTATTTCGGTTCTCTCATTCAGTCAGAAATTGACCCCCAAAGAGCAGACGTGTGAGAGGTTTGCTCGCGGTTACGGAAAATGTCCATCGTCGATTGATGTTTACCGACGCATTGACCACACGCGCTCTCTTTTCTTCCACTCTTTTTGTTATCAGTCGCTTCCATTGACGACGACGACGACTTCTTCCATTGGCGCTGCTGTGTTGTCGTCCGTGGTGCGGGCGGCGGCGGCGTTGCGGTTACGGAAAAAGCCGCCTCCTCTTCCTCTTTTCTCGTCGCCGTTCGTCTTCGTCTTGAAACTTTTCTTGCCGCCGAGAATAAACGAGGCGTCGTGGAAGCTCCCGATTGCTTTGGACGCGCTCGATGTCGCTCTTTTTTTGTAATCGCTTTCGCTCAAGGTGGGCGTTCGGGCGAGTTGGTGACGAACGTACAGAGTCAACGCCGCGTAGGCGATGAAGCAGACCGATATGGCGGGCATGACGTATAAATAGACGACGGTCATCATGGTGATGTGGTTGATGGTGTCCGCGATTTTGTTGAAGAATGATTCGGGCATGGAGTACGAGAGCTGGAGGTGGCAGATTGGGAGGTGGAGGCCAGCGGTGGACTCGACGGAAGACGCCGGCGGTTGCCAGACGGACTGGTAGAAAGTATCCGTGGGTTCGATTTTGAAGTTTTGTTGCAACGGCACTTTCATGCCGACCGTGTTGCCAGTTCTCGCGTAGATTTCAAACTCCGGTGAGTGGTTCGTCGCGTTCGGAGAGAAGGACGTGTACGGATACGAGTCTTTCGAACCACCAAACGCGCGGAAATCCGTTTGGCACCCGTGCGCTAAAGAGTAGAAACCGGAGGCGCCTTGGAGGAAACCGGAAAAGTTGAACGCGCCGTAGAAGTTTTGGTTCCAGTCGCACGTTATATCGCCGGTAATTGGGCAGTTCAAGTACGTCTTCGAGGCGAACGAGTATACTTCAGTGCTCACTTTCTTGTTTTTCCTTCTCGTTTCACCTTCGCGGTGTTGCAAGGTGACTTTACGACGTAAATCCAAGCCTTGACCGAAATCCGCCCACGCCTGGACGGCGGGCGCGAACATGGATTCTTCGCCTTTTTTCGCGTTTTTAAAGTGTTCTTTGATTTCTTCGTATTGGCCACCGGTGATTTGTTTCCCAGACACAATTTCAATGTGATTGGTGATCGGATAGACGATTCGGTCGCTCCAATCGCCATCAGTTCGACGAAGAAAGGTCGTGGCGTTGCCTTTGGAGACGCCCAGACCAGTTTTGAGACGGTACGGCGTCGCGCCGGCGCGAAGCATAGTTTGCGCGTCCGTTCCCCAGGGAACGTGGTCAACGTCGAGCGTGTCGATGTCGCGAATGTTGTGTACGGCGCGGACTTTGTTATCTTGTCCGTTGCTACCACTGCTCACGGCATTCAAAAGTGGATCGTCGAATCCAAAAATCCACTCTTTCGCCGAGCGTTTTACGAGTAAACCGGAAGCCGTGGAGTTTAGAAAATCACCAATAGTAAACTTCAACAACGCGGGGAGACCGAAAGTCTGAGCGATGTATCCGAGATAACCTTTCATAATTTGTGATTGCGCATCGTCGGTGAACCCAAGCTCGGCAGTCAGCGCGCTATCTGGCGTTTGGAGGTACCGTAAAGCCGTGTATCCCGTGACGTCTTCGGTGATGTTCTGGAAGAAGTATTTCAAAGCCTGTGCCGAGGAGACATTCGCAACGTACGGAGCGTACGGTGGAGGAGTACCCTGCGCAATTTGCATGCCAGTTACATATCCATGCACTTCAAAAACATCAGTTGGACCGCTCGACGCATCTATACCAAACGCTTCGTACATGGGCGCAAAAACAGCCGGCGGTAACGGCAAAGTAGTAATCGGTACGCCGTCACCGAAAGAGACGCTGAAAGAAAAGAGTTGTCCCAACGCGAGATCTTCCGCGGTTACTACTCCTGATGTCACCGCCGCCGATAAATCCGCAAATGATGACGATAAGACTGGATCGTACGCACACGCGTTGATAAAACCAACCATCGCCTCGTGTAAGCCTTTTAACGTTTGCGGCAACGCCGAGAGCGCCAAATTGAACTCGCTTCCGGCAGATTTGATGATTTCCACGTACGCCGGGTTGATTGAGATGATCTGTTTTCACGGAAAGGAGCACAATACACACGTCAGTTTAGAATAATAGATGCGACGACGGAAGAACGAAGCAAAACATATAATCATTAAAAAAAAAAGAGAAACGTCCGTACCTCGCTCTCCTCCCACGCTCTTTCCGTCCCCCAATCGACTTTCCCGTATAAAGTCTCCACGAACCCAACCTCGCTCCCATCCTCGCTAAACGTCACGTTCTGTTTCTTCGACACTCCGTCTTTAATCACGAACGGCCCAACCTCCTCTAACTTTGGCGCTTCCAACCCGCTCACAAACTCGGATGGATTCGTCAGGTTCCAAAAATACACCTCCGCTCTCAAATAGTTCTCGCACGTCGAATTCGTTCTGGAAAAACACTCGTCCTCTCTTTTCAACGCGTACGATTCCATCGGATTCATCGCGGGTATGTACACCAACCCCAGGCACAAAAACACCCCCAACACGAGCACGGACGCGGACAACGCCACGTGCAAAAAATGGTTCTTCACCCCCATCCCGGCGCCGCCGTACGTGGAGAGCACTTTCGTCGTGTTTGACTTTTTCGTGTGGTTTTCCTTCAGATCGGTCAAAAATTGCGCCTCTTCGCTGTTCCCCCCTTCATCGTCGTCGTCATCGTCATCGTCACCACCTCCTCCAGTCAAAGAGGATCTTCCGGGAGGAAACAGATTTTCACGCTCGTCTTTCTCTTCTTCTTCTTCCTCGTTTCGATCGAAGGAGGACATCTCTCTCTCTGTTTTTAGATGAACTTTTTTCTTGCTATTTTTAGCGTTTTTTAATGACGATTTTCGGCTCTCTTTCGCGTATTTTTTACACAAACTGCCCAATACGACAAAAAGGCAAACGATATATGCGATGTACTCTCTTTCTCTCTCTCTCTCTTTAAACGACCACCACTGAACGACGCACCTCTTTTTTATGCCATTCGTTCCTCCTCCCGCGCGTCGTCTGTGCGGAATTTCCAGCAGTACCAGGCACCCGAGTCTTCTTCAGCGGAGACGAGAAGACTGTTTTTAAGAAGAAGAAAAGAGAGAAATGCATCAATTCTCCCCCCACAGCACGACATAAAAAATCGGAATTTACACACATACAAATATGCGTTCTCAAAACGAAGCAGACGACAGAGAGCGGATGCGCGCTTTGCGAGAACGGCTGGAGACGTTTCGTACTACGAATACGAACACCACGAATACACAGCAAGAACATTTACGACGGAGAGGAGGCGAGGAGGAGCTTTTCCATGATGATGGATTTAAGGGAAGAGAATTGGTGGTAAGTCCGGTGAGGAGGATAAAAACGACTCTGACGACGAGGAGAGGAGGAGAAGACAAGCACGAAAAAGGAAATATTAACAACAACGGTGAATGCGAGGACGAATTCGGGTTTTCGGCGCGATCGCCGCCGCATTCGCATTCGCATTCGCCGAGGATATCTGCGAATTTAAATTTGGGAAAGCCGAGGCGGATTCCGATTGGTGTCGTTGAAACCGCCGAAGGAGGCGCGAAGAAGAAGGATCCGAGACGACGACCTCCTCAGCAGAATACGACGAATCATAATCGCGGCGATGATAGAAACACTACTAGCAGTAGCAAAGATAATTTAGGCAATTTTCTTCGTTACCAAAAAGAAACGAGACAAAGAAAAGACGCCGAGTTTGCCGTCGCTTCGGCGGTGGAATCCGCTCGATCGAAGATATTTATGGAAGTGACGAACTTTTTGAACGAGGAGTTGTTACCCGAAGACGCGGACGTGGTTTCGGTGGCTATATGTCAGAAATTTGCGGAACTCGCCGTGCGCAATCAAAGGTTAGTGAGGTCGGCGAGCGAGGCGAGAGAGATTATCGACCGATTGTCCGCTGAGTTAAATTCTTTCCGCGATTCGTGCGAGCAATGATGTAGTTTTTAGAGCGTCGCGTTGTAAAATATACGAGGAAAAACGCATACATTTTTGCGCGTCTTTTTGTTCGTGCGTATGTGTGTGTATGTGTACAATGTACAATTTCAAAAGAGAGTTCAGCTCACTCACTCGTCGCTCTTTTCGTAGATTTTCGGCGTGTCCAAGTTTGACATCATCCCCATGCCGTACGTAAACGTGCCGGCGAAAATCCAAAAAATAATCAAGCCGCTCACGATGCTCACGTGCAACTGACACAAGTCGTCGCACTCGTTCACTTGACTCCCGGAGCCTTTCGAAAAGAGCAAGTCTCGTCTCTTTTCTCGCTTCTCCGCATCTCGCGTGCAATCAGCGTTGCCGCCGCTATTTCCGCTACCTTCAACTCTTCCGGCGGTCTCGCCGCCTAGGACGCCGGCGACGAACGTCCTCTCCGCCGCACCCAACGCCTTCATCAACGCACGGAACAACGCCAGATCGTCCTCTTTATCCTCCCCGCCGCACATAACAATCCCCACTCGATCAGTAGGCTCCTTATCCTCCTTGGAACGCCTCGTCAAATCGCCTAAGATTGCCTTCACTCGTTCGTCCAACTCGTCCGTTTTTGTCGTCGTCGTCCTCGTCGCGTACTCAAAGTCCTCTTTTTCGTCGTCGCAGTTCCAATACCGCACGCGACCGCCGAGCGAGTTTTCGTCGCGCGAGTTCTCCGCCGTCGAGGCGACGGAAAAGCGTTTCTCTATTTCCTCTTTCACCGCGTGTTGTCGTTGTTGTTGTTGTTGTTGTTGTTGTTTTCCTCCTCCTCGAAAACGGCTAAACCTCGGCGCGAACACCGACGATACCGTCGACGACGACGATTTCGAGAAAGACAAAAACTTCGCCATCTGCTCGTCGTCCTCTGCCGTCCATCGCGGTTGGTCTAAAACGATCGTCACTTCCGCTTTCATCTCATCATCATCATCATCATTCTCCGACTGGAACAAACCTCCCACCAAAAGCTTCTCTAAAACCATTCGCTCGTTTTGTACTCGTCCGGCGTAGAGGGCGACGTTGTCTTCTGTTTCCTTGGATGATTTCGAATGCATCGATGAGAATGCCGTTGCTTTTTCTTCTTCTTCTTCTTTCACAAGATGACGACTTTGAGCAACGGGAGGAGGAGAGAAAAACATCATCGCCGGTGCCGCTTGGACGACATCGACGCGCGCCGCTCGGTGGAAGAAGAGCGTCGCGAACGCAAAAAAGGAGAAGCGTGATGAGAACTTCATCGTCTCCGTTCGTTTTGTTGTTCGAAGAAGATGAATACTAAACGGTACACGTTCTCTCTCGTCGTAGCAGTAGGAGGAGGAGCAGGAGTCCGTCGTGTGTTTTTGTGCCTCTTTTTTGTGTTGAAGAAGAGACAAAGAAAGAGAGGTTTTTTGAAGCGTACGAAAAGGGAGCGAGGAGTACGAAAGACGCACTTCACGAGTACGAAAGAAGCACTCACAGAGCGAACGTTTGAGTACGGAAGAAGCACTCGTGAGTGCGTCACGCCTTACTCCTCTTGGAAATTCAAAAAAAAAAAAAGGTTTTGCGCGATGAGATTGTTTTGAAAGGAAGACGCGACTTTCATCTTTACTCTGTGACGCTTGACTTTATATCTGTGCAACGCACGAATACTAAGAGCGCACTGATAATAACAACAACAACATGAATAATCCATTCTTCCAACGCGCGAGCGAGAAGCAAAAAGAAACGCGAGAGCAAGAAACTGCGAACCAACCGTGGATCGAAAAATGGCGACCGACGAAATTAGACGACATCGTCGGCCACGAGGAAACGCTGAACCAAATGCGAGGGATGATTGAAACCGGCTCAATGCCGAACTTGTTATTATCCGGCCCACCTGGGTGCGGGAAAACAACCTCGGTGCACGTTTTAGCGCGGACGTTACTCGGGGATCGGTATAAAGACGCGGTGTTGGAATTAAACGCGTCGGACGAGAGAGGGATAGATGTGGTGAGAAATAAAATCAAAATGTTTGCACAAAAGAAGGTGACTTTGCCGGCGGGGAGGTGCAAGATTATCATCTTGGACGAAGCGGACGCGATGACGAAAGGCGCGCAACAAGCGATGCGAAGGACGATGGAAATATATTCGGCGACGACGAGATTCGCGTTGGCGTGTAACTTGAGCGATAAAATCATCGAACCGATTCAGTCGCGGTGCGCCATCGTGAGATTTTCGCGGTTGAGCGATAAACAAGTTTTGGAAAGGTTGGTGTACGTGTGCGAGCAAGAGAAGGTGCCGCACGACGCGAGAGGGTTAGAGGCGATCGTGTTTTGCGCGGAAGGGGACATGAGAAACGCGCTGAACAGTTTACAGGCCTGTCATAGTGGGTTTCAAATGGTGAATCAAGAGAACGTGTTTCGAGTGTGCGATACGCCGCATCCGGAAGTCATAGGCGCTATTTTACAACACTGCTTAAACGGAGAGTTGGACGATGCGTGCGATCGACTGTTAAAGCTGAGAAAGAGCGGGTATTCGCCACAAGATTTAATCAAGACGATTTTTCAGGTGTGTAAACGGTTCGACGATAAGGAGATGTCGGAATACGTAAAGTTGGAGTTTTTGAAAATCATCGGATTTTTTCACGTGAGGATTAGCGAAGGGTGCGCGAGCGACGTGCAGTTGTGCGGGATGGTGGCGAGGTTGTGCGGGTGTAGTTTGGAGGCGAAAAGTGGGAAATCGTGGTCGACGCCACAGAAGACGTTGATGGAAATCAGAAAGGAAGGCGGTTCGATAGGCGTGAGCGGCTCGGAGTTTCAATAATAGAACCGATGAAAGGGAGAAGAAGAGAGACAAGAGGAAAAAAAACTGTAATAGTAAGATTAATTTTGTTTTATAAAATGATGATGGTACACTCTTTGACGTTCTCGCTTCTCTCGTCTCGCTATATATATTTCGTTTAAAGCATCTTCAACTCCTCCCGTCGCGAACTCTCAAACGTTCTCACTAAGTTCAAATGCGTCTTTATGCTTTCCAATTCAATCTTCGCTTGGTTCGCCAACCGTCTCGCTTCGACCATTTTTTTTATGTGGTCTTGGTACTCTTTACTCGCGTGCGCTCTGACTTCCGCGGTTGACTTCGCGTCGCCGTTATCCACGTGAAACAACGTAATCGTCGCTAAAATACACTTCTTGGCTTCCTCGAGAATCTCCGCCTCGGCGTGTAAATCGGCCCATTTTTGCCCCAAGTGTTGCAATTGATGATACGCCGCGTCCACGTCGTCCGGAAGTAACTTGCCTTCTAATCGAGACTCACCCGTCGCAGAAGAAGAAGCAGAAAGAGTAGTATTAGAACCACTACTCGTCGACGATGAGGAGGTCACGTTGCTGTTGTTGTTATTATTCGTTTTCGGTAAAGGCTGCGGCGGTATCGAGCGAAACTGTTGTTGCTCTTGTTGTTGATGTTGTTGTTGCTCCCGTCGCGTCGTCGTCGCCATTTGCGATTGAAACGGCGGTAAATTCTCCCCGTTGTTATTCTTCACGACTCCGTTATTCGTCAACCGCGGTGGCATCTGGACCGGTTTCACCGGTTGTTGTTGTTGTTGTTCTTGCTGCCCATTCAAAGCAGCCGGAGTGAACACCGATCTGATGCTGCTCTTCTTCCCGTACCACCACGTTCTCATGGCGGGTTCCCCAAAAGAAGAAGACCGTCCAGAGGTCGAACATAACGTCGTCGTCGTCTGATGATGACGCGCCGTTGTGCGGGCGGCCAAGAACAACAACCCCTTTGGCGTCGTCGTCATCTCGTCGTGCGGTCGACGATTCGAATCCTTTCGCGGACGACGATTCGTACTCCTGGTTGTAAAAGAAGAAACGCACAGACACCCGCACCCTTTCGACGACGCGGCAAAGGACATATATGCGAAAAGAGCGCGTTCGTTGGTATCAGCAGAGCGCGGATTTTGTGGGTGTGTTGCGTGTTATGTTCTCTCGTTTGTGTGGAAGAGTTGGTGTTTGCGCGGGAAAAACTCTTTCGAAAGAGACCACTTAAACTGCTCGCCAAGAGGAGTACGGAGTTACGCACTTATGCGTCTGCGTGTCTCACTCAAAATTTCGCTCCGTGAATGCTTCTTTCTTACTCTGATGCGTCTGTATTCGTATGGATATACGCGAGATACGATATTTGGGAGAAACTTTTCCACCGCTGTATCCACGTTACTAAAAGAGAGCGAGAGCGTGGCACACACGCGTCGCACGAATACGCCCACCAAAGAGCAACGCGAGCGGCCGCACGTAATAAACGGTATCGTTTTGCGAGAGAGAGAGAGAGAGAGAATAACACTTTCCGAGCGTGCGTGTGATGATGATGATGACGCAAAATGCATTCGTGTGCGCTCCTCGATGCGGTTCGACGACCTCTTTGTCGGCGAGGCGGAAGGGAACAACATCGACGAGAACGAGAACGAGAGTTATTAAAGCGTCTTCTTCTGGAGGAGGAGACAAAGACCCACTCATGGTCCGGACGATTAAAGGCGAACGGTGCGAACGACCGCCAATCTGGATGATGCGACAGGCTGGACGGTACATGAAAGTGTACCAGGACTTGTGCAAAAAGCACACGACGTTTCGCGAACGCTCGGAGACGGTGGATTTGTGCGTGGAGATTTCTTTACAACCGTACGAGGCGTTTAAACCGGACGGGGTTATCGTATTCTCGGATATTTTAACGCCGTTAGCTGGGATGAACATTCCGTTCGACATCGTCAAAGGGACCGGACCGATTATTTTCAACCCGATTCGCGACATGGCTGGCGTGAACGCGGTGACGCCGTTGGAGCCGGAGAAAAGCGTGAATTTTACGGGGGAAAGTTTAAAGGTGTTGAGAAACGAGTTGAAAGGTACGGATGCGACGTTGCTTGGCTTTGTCGGGGCGCCGTTTACGTTGGCGACGTACATCGTCGAAGGCGGGACGAGTTCGCACTATAAAGTTATCAAAAAAATGGCATTCGATGAACCGGCGATTTACCACGCGTTGATGGAAAAGTTGACCGATGCGGTGATTACGTACACGAGATACCAAATCGACAGCGGCGCGCAAGTCGTGCAAATCTTTGACTCGTGGGCGAGCGAGTGGTTGCCGAAAGATTTCTCCAGATTTTGCTTGCCGTATTTAACCAGGGTGATTAAAGAGGTGAAACAAACACACCCGGACACGCCGTTGATTTTGTACTGCAGCGGTGCCGGTGGGTTTTTGGAACGGTTACAGACGACTGGCGCGGACGTGATTTCGTTGGACGGGACGGTAGATATCGCCGACGCGAGAGCGAGACTGGGAATGGAACAAGCCGTGCAAGGGAACATGGACCCGGTGAGTTTGTTTTCGAGCAAAGAGCACATCACGCAAGCGATTGAGGAGACGATTAAAGGTGCGGGGAACAATAAGCACGTCATGAACTTAGGACATGGGGTTATGGTAGGCACGCCGGAAGAAAACGTCGCGCATTTTTTCAAATCCGTGCGCGACTACAGGTATTGAAAAAGAATTAGTTTATTATCAGAAGTGTCTATTAAATTAATGTGCTAAAACAACGAATTGCTGATGATTTGATGGTCAATCGATTGTGTTGTACCTAACTACACTGCAATTTAATAGCCAGTGCGTTCAATCAACTCCTTCAAATCACCCAATTGCCCGTTCGCCGCCTTTTTGGCCGCCTCAAACTTAGCCGTCGCCGCTTTCTTCTTCTCCCAATAATCCTTACCAGCTTCCGCTCTCTTCGCTTCCAAAACCTTCACCGTCTCGCTGTGCTTCCATCCAATTTGCGCGCACAAATCGCCGAGCACGCAGAATCGTCTCCCTTCATTCAATCTCGCAATCTTCAACGCCTCCGGGACAACCGCTCTCTTCACCTTGTCGTACGGCGCCGGGATCCCTTCAAAGCACTTTAACCTTTCAAAAGCGGCTTTCCCTCTCTCAGTTTTGTGCGGCAACATACCTCTCACGACTCTCCAGAAAAATCTCGACGGTTGAGTGAAGTGGTACGGACCTTTCTTCGGGTTCGTGCTCATTCTCTTCACTTTATAGTAGTCCCACTTTTGTTTGCGTCGAACCATGCCGCCGGAAAGGCAGATCCCTTCGGCTCTCACGACGACGACGTGTTGGCCTTGCAAGAGCTGCTTCGCGACGGTGGAGGCGAGACGGCCGAGCATGTGGCCCTTCGCGTCGACGACGACGATCGTTTTGTTCGTAGACTGTTGTTTTTTTTGTTTCATGATGAGGAGAAGAATAAAAGAGAACACTCTTGGGTCAGCACATTGTCGTAAACGAGAGAGGACAAAACGCAGGAGTAAATTAGGACTCCTTTTCCTTTTCGCGGTGCAAATTTCAGCCGGCAACACACTTTGCGCTTTCACGCACAGCGCGACACACCGTTTTCCAAACAGTCCGCGCGCGTAAAACGAGCACAAAATGTCTCCCGCAATTATCACGCGTCCTTCGTGGTATTATTACGCGAGAGCAGAAGACGCGCGCGCGGTATATATAAAATCTTCAAATTTGAGGGCTACAGAAGAAAGAGAGAAAAATGTCGCGAACGCGCGCAACGCGAAACCGAAGATCACGCGAACGCTTCTCCTCCTCGTCCTCGCGCGCGTTAAACTCTGAACTATTTCTCCCGCGAGAAAACCCAAAAAGAAAGCGTCTTCGTCCGTCGACGAGACAGAGAGAGAGAGAGAGAGAGAGAAAGAGAACGTACCATGAGTGCTCTGTGTGTGATTTGTGTAAAACTGAGCGTAAAACTGAGGCACGAGACACTTCAGTTTTTTCCTTCTTTCGAGACGAGCAAAAAACAAAACGACCGCACAACAAAAAACAATCGTTAAACGCGCATCAAACGAGAAAAGAAACGAAACTCGCGAGAAACGACGAACGAACGAACGAACGGGAACGGTGCAAAAACGCTCGCTTCTGCTCTCTCGCCGCGTGCGTATAATTTTTGGGGTGGTGGTCCTCCTCTGCGCGCGGTCGAGTTTTAGTATATGCAGTACGAGCACTCGTGAAGAAAGGACGGGTGCATTTATATCCAATTTGATACGCGTTTTATAGAAGACCACGCGACATTATGCCGACGCACCAAGTCCTCCGATCCCCACTCACGTCCCCACGATCGACGAAAATAACCTCCGGCCACGATTTCGCGTCCACCACGTTCGAACACACCGCGTCTGGAAACGATTTAATCCGCATCGGGCACGCCTCTCAGCAATTCGAAGACAAACACGCGCACGCGATACGCAGGAAACAAACGTGTTTAGAGCAGTATTGCATACCACCGGACGCGTTACTCGGCGATCACGGGCCGGAAGTTTCCGATGCGGAGTATTATCGCGCGGTGGTGTGGACCACTATAGTTGGTACCGTCGTGAATGTTGTTTTAGTGTTTGTGAAGTTTATCGCGGGGATCTTGTGGAACAGTCAAGCGTTGTTGGCGGACGCGGTGCATTCGCTGATGGACGTGTTTACGGATTTCGTGACGTTAGTGGCGGCGAGGATCGCGGCGAAACCGGCGGATGAGAAGTTTCCGTACGGGTACGGAAAGTTGGAGAGCATAGCCGCGGTTTGGGTGAGCGTCTGTTTAGTATTTAGCGCGGGCGGGATGTTTTGGTACGTCTGCGAAAAGTTGGTGAGCGAATACGAGATTGAGTTTATGAACTTGACTGGAAGAGGGAGAGCGGATGGCCAAGAGGAAAAAGAAGACGGGTTGGTGTCGGTGGAGGCAATATCGGTTGCGATCGCGTCCGTGTTAGCGAAAGAAGCGACGTTTCAGTTCACCATGAGAATCGGGAAACGGTTGCAGTCGCAAGTGTTGGTCGCCAACGCGTGGCATCACAGGTCGGATGCGTTAGGTTCGGTCGCCGCGTTAGTTGGGGTAGTTGGTGCGGTATACGGATACCCGATCATGGATAAATTAGCGGCGATATTCGTGTGCGCTTTGTTAGGGAAGGTTGGGATTGAAGTTGGATGGGAAGCCGTGAAGACGTTGGCGGATACGAATTGCGCGGAGGAAATCGACGAGAGAGTGAGAGAGATTGTGAGGAACGAGTGCGGGGAGGACACGCACGTGAGCGGTTTGAGGGCGAGAATGAACGGGAGAAAGTTAAGCGTAGATTTCTTCCTCGCGTTTTTAAGAAAAGGTATAACCACGGAGGAAGTTATTGGGAAGATGCAAGCCGCGAGAGAGCGCGTCTTGGAAGAAATTCCCGAGTTGGGCGAAGTCGTCATTCAACTCAGAGATAGCGAAGAGCAGGAGTATTTGAGAAGCCAAGGAGGAAGTGGTGGTGGTGGCTTTACATGGTTTACTCGAGGGAAAAGTGGAGGTGGTTTGTAGTAGAAGTGTAATGATGAACTCTATAGAGAGAGATATGTTTTTATTTGCTTATTTTAATTTATCTACCCGCGTTTGCGGCTTGTTGAACTAATCGATGTAACTGCGCGAGGAAATCGCCGTATCCCATACCGCCACCGCTCGCACGATCTTCTACTAAATGATTGAACAGTAACGCCTCTTGCGGCGTGCCTTGTCTTATCACCGTCAATGCTTGGTACCGCGCTTGGTTCCTACTTCGTATTCTTTTTACCGTGTTTCTAACTTTTTCATTCACTTTATTCCCGCTAATAGTTGGCAAATACGCGTCGACGAAGGGATCCGGGCATCCTTGATCGCCGAAAATGCTCGTAATCATCTTTTGTTCGCACTGTCCACCGACCCAGACGAGTAATTTTCGCCCATCATCGATTAAATAAATACCTCTAGCGTCGATTCGCTCGCCAGCCAATGCAGTCCTCGGGGGCATTTTCATCTTCATCAACGCCTCGATAGAATCGTTTTCGGGAATGCCGGCGTCTTCGCTCCCACCGTGCAAGGCGTAACACGCCGGATACATCATGCGCAAACAATCTTCCGCGGAGCAACTCATGATATCAAACGAACACTCGACTCGGTTATCCACGGCAACGTCTCTCGGCGCACCTTTCAGTGCGAGCGTCTTTGTCGCGCACATCGCAAAGAGCGGTAGAAGTTTCATGGATTCCGGAAACGCTAAAGAGTTGAATCCAAAGTTGTGTCGAGCACCGCCTAAAAGCTTATATTCTTTCAACGCGTCGACGAGTTTGTGCGTCAACGCGTCTCTGGCGTCTTGTAATCTCGCCGAGTTTGTTCTCTCGGCGCTCAAACGCGTCAAAAAGCACGCCATGGCACCCGAGTCAATCGCGCGAAACAAGTCCGTCATGTCGTTCACCACCGGCACTTGCATCGTGTGAACTCGAATCCGGCGTTCACCATCCGCCGAGGTGTACAACAACGCGCACTGAATGTAACACGCTTGCATGTTCGGTACAACTTCGTCGTGCGCGAGATACACCGCGTGCGTTTGATCCGCGTTCGTGGCTGGTAAAGCGAGCAAATCGAGCGAACGAATGAAAAAGTGCCCGTTGAACGCGCACACGCGAAATCCTTTCGAGCACCGAACGCGACAGACGGATTCCCACGCAACATCTCGAGTCAAATTTCTCGTCAGTTCCGTTTTGAACTTCACCTCGTCTTTTGCTAAGGAAAATTGCGGGTAATATCGAACATCTCCGCCGGTATATTTTGGCAACACGCACATCGATGCGATGTCCGCGTACGGCACGGATGTGCAAAATACGTCAACGCACACTTGCTGTCGAGAACACTCCGCCGCCATGGACTTGTAAAAATTATCCGCTGGATTTCTAAGTTCGTGCTCTTTTGAATTCGCTTCGTAGCCTCTCGCGTCGTCTCGGGATAAAAGTCTCCCGGCGCCGATGGATGGCAACGTCGATTGGAAAATCATCAACTTGCCGCCAATCTGCGAGACGGCTGAATACGCCGCCTGTAAAGCCGGTCCCATCGCAGACTCTTGAATATCCGTCTCTAAGAACGAAGTCGCGATGACGTCTAACGTCGCGTCTACAACCGAGCGACATTCTTGTAAATTCACGAGTAAATCGTCCGGCATCGGCGCGAACGGGTCGTTCAATTCTCCAACCACCATCATAGACGGCGCCATCGAGGTGGATCGCAAACCATAAAAATGAATGGAGCGATCGTACGTAATGAACCCAATTCTCGTGCGATCAGATTTCGATTGCATAGAATCTAAACAATCGCGCACGGTATCGATGGCAGATTTTAAAAAGCCAGATCTAACGGCCGTTTGACTGACATCAAAGGCGAAAAAATACGCCGGCGGCATGGGCGGTCGCACCATGTACTCCGCCGAGGCTAAAAATTCAACCGTCCCGGATCTCAACTCTGGTCGTTCCGCCACGTCTCTTCTCACTCCATTTTCATCCAACGCGCAAAAATAGTCCACGGGAACATCGTTCGGTAACGAACACACGTTACACCTGTACCGCCTCCCACCTTCGATGAATTGAACGAACGGATTGATATACGTTCGACACCTGCGACATCGAACAATCCCGGACGATCCGAACTGCGCCGTAGGCACCGAATCCCCTGGACACATCGGTCGAACGATGCATCCGACCGGTAACGCAAACCTTTGCTTCAACCCAACCGATTGTGGTAACGCCCCAACTGTTAACCGCAAATACTTTGGATCGCACGATAAATTCGAGTTTGGTCTCGCCTCGTCCTCGCCCGGTCTTGGCAACGCTTTCTGATCGAGATTTTGAACGTCAATCGACCGCGCGTCCGCGTCGGGAGGGTACCCTCCCTGTTGGCCACCCATTCCCGGCATCATGCCTGCTCCTGGAGGCGGCGCCCCTCCACCGTACATTCCCATTTGGGGTGCGCTCGTTGGATACGCGCTACTGCTACTCCCCGTCGGCGGCGGAGGTCCCGGATGATGATGTTGTTGTTGATGCTGATACTGGTATTGTTGCTGCTGCGGTTGCTGCGGTTGTTGCGGTTGCTGCTGCGGTTGCTGCGGTTGCTGCGGTTGCTGCTGCCGCATCGGCGGCGGCGGCGAAGGATACGCGGACGACGTCGACGGAGGCGCCATCGACATCCTCGACATCGCCGCCGTCGGCGGCGACGGCACGGAGGAAGCCGAAAACAAAGGAGGTGGCGGTAGTCCAGGCGCGTTTGGCGGTTGTTGATACCGGGGTCCCTCTCCTCCTCCTCCCCCTGTCGTCGTCGCTAAAGGCGGAGGAGGCATCATCATTCCTCCTCCTCCTGGTTGACCATACCGCTGCATATTCTGCGGCTGTTGTTGTTGTTGTTGTTGTTGCATCATCATCATCGGTGGTGGCGGTTGTTGCGGTTGTTGCTGCTGCTGCTGCTGTTGAACACCACCGTATCCTCCTCCTCCCGCGGGGAAGCTCGGAGGCATATTCGCATTCGCGTCGTTCGTAAACCCGTCGTTGTTGTAATTGTGCCGTTGCTGCTGCTCGTAATGCTGTTGCGGCTGTCCCTGCGGCTGCTGTCCCTGCGGTGGTGGTGGCGGTGGGTAGTACCCGCTCATTTTCAACGAGCACTCGCGCGAGCGTTCGAAAGGTGCGGATTTTCGCGACGATCCGGTGCGTCTTCTCGACGATCGGTTTTCGCGCGTTTAAACGCTCTTCGTTTTAATGGAGAATTGGATGATGGAATCGACGTCAAAATATTTTGATGTTTTCTTGCGCGAGGCACGCGACGACTTTGAACGCGACGACGACAAAACCTTGGCAAAAGCGGCGGAGGGAGAAGCGTCTGGACGGCATCAAAAGTCGCTCGAAAAGAGGTGATTTAGAATTACTCCCCGGGGATCCTTCTTTCTTGTTGCACGTGAGCTGTGAGATGGGTTTAGGAATACGCGCGGATTTTATGAAAGAAATGTCCAAACACATAGCGGAAACTTTATCGAAACCGGAAACGTACGTGTGCGTGTGCGTACACGACGACGTTTCAATGACGTGGGGCGGGAAGGAAGAGCCGTGCGCGCTGGGGACGTTGAAATCTATCGGAGGCATAAACCTCGAGAACAACAAAAAGGTCATGGAGAAACTTTGCGAGATATTGGAAAGAGACTTTATGATTCCGAAGAATCGAGTGTACGTGGAATTTGTGGACATGGAACGAGAGAATTGCGGATACGACGGGGCGACGTTTGGCGGGTGAGAAGAAGAGGTATTAAATCCGCGCGCGCGCGCTCGCGTCGTGTTGTTCATCACAACCGTAAAACAACTTTCTTCAACTACTACTAATAATTGTCATCTAACTAAAAACTACTCTTAAAAGTCTTCATTTTCGCCGTCCTCCTCGAAACGTGCGAGCATGACGATATCTTTCCTCTCTGGAAACGCATCCACCAACAAGACGTTCGGATCGACTTCTCTTAACTCCTCGACGACGCCGTGCCAATAAATGACCATCCCGCTCCCGAATCGATTCACGTATGCTCGAAACTGCTTCGACCCGCTCTCTTCGTGCACTTGCGGATCACAAAACGAAGCCTTACTGTCGATCCAGTGAATGGTTCTCCCGCAAACGCTGATTGGTACTTTTAATCTCACATCGGGCGTCCGACTCGCCCCTTCCGCTCGCAAATCCGTCTCCGTCTCAAACTCGGCGCCGATATCTCGCAGCGCCTCTTCCAATATCCTCTCGTACTCCAATCCGGCTTCTCTTCGCGACCGTTCCGTCGCCGGAGACGCTCCGCAATCCCACGCCACCACGCGTTCGCAGTCTACTTTCATTCGTTCTATCAATTTCTTCCCTTTGTTGCTGTTTAACCCCGACGTCATCGCTCTCGAATCTTCCGGCACTTCGCTCGGAAACAGACCGTTCGCATCGTACGGAAGTTTCAACATCTTCCCGACCGATTTATGGTTCACTTTCAAAACGCTCTCGACGATTAGCCGCAAGAGTTGACAGGCTGGAAAATCCACGTTTTGCGCGATATCGAACACGTCCTCGCCGTTTAAGTATCTCTTTTCGATGGATTCGATCGAGCGAACGAATTTTCCGTGCGTCAGTCGTACCTTTCGGGAAAACTCTTGTCCGTAGATTGAAAACAACGCGTCCAAGGAGAGTTGAGGGAACTGTTCGCAGAGCGCGTGCATCGGTGGCGGGCAGTTCATCGGTAATTGGGTGAACACAGATTTCACCCGTTGGTAGTCGCTCAGTTTCATCGCGTGCTTCTCTCTTTCGACGACGACGATGATGATTTGATTTAATGATGTCTTCGCGCGCGTCTCTCTTTAATGGAGAGATTGGATTTGAAAATTCCGGACTCGAGACACGTCAAAGGAGAACAGAACGAACGCGATACAAAATGCAAATACCAGAGAACTACGGCTACGTCGTCCTCGCAATCGCCGCGATGGGGATCCCAAACGTCGTCGCCGTCGTGCGAGTGATCAAAGCGAGGAGTAAATACGGCGTGAAATACCCGAACTTATACGCTCCCGAGGTACTTTAATTACACATTCTACGTGTAACTTGGGGAAAGGCGGCGAATTTTGTCATCACGTTGCCTTGATGTGTTTGTGTGGAATACAATCTCTCTCTGTGTGTGTCTCTCTTTCCCGTTCGTCGCTTTGCGCATCATTTATATCATCATCGGTATCATCATCATCTGTTGTTGTTGTTGTTGTTGTTGTTGTTGTTGTTGTTGTTGTTGTTTCCCTGAATGATGCTGACAAAACTCTTCTTTTCCTCCTCTAAACTCTGCTGTTTGCAATCATCAAAACAGGGGCATAAAAACAAGAAAGAGTTCGATTGCGTGCAACGCGCGCATCAAAACACGCTCGAAAGCGCCCCATCCGTTGCGGCGCAAACGATGATGGTTGGTTTGATGCACCCGGTGACGGCGGCGGCGTTGTGCGGAATCTGGTCCGTCGGGAGAGTCGCGTACGTCGTCGGATACGGAACGGGAAATCCGGCGAATCGCCGACACGGAGGGATGGTTGCGCATCTCGGCGACATACCGTTGTCCGTGATGACGTTCGTCGTCGGGTATAAGATGGTGCAGTAGTTAAGCAATTTTATAATGCATTTTGTTTTATTACCATGGTACAACCAAAGTATGCGTTATACATATTCATTAAAATGACTCTATGTGTTGATACACGTGCGATCTTAAACTGTCATCACATTTCGACGATAGCGATGGCTTTACCGCCAAAAAAAGGCTTTACCGCTTTTAAATTATGCCGGCGTAAAATGTCATCCATTGCGGGCAACGCGCGTTCTTTGATGTCAGTTTCGAACGGCGTATAAATCAACCACGTAATCGGGTTCATCAACTGTAAAACTAAACATATCGGACCAAGCGGGAAACAGAAATACAAAATTTCATTCACGCCGGGGCCGCCGCGCATTTTGGTAAACGGTAACTTCTCAAACGCCTTGATCAGTATATCGCACAAACGAGTAAATTCATCTTCACTGACGCCTCTCGCAACCAATGTCGGGGGAACCCATTTGGTATCCCGCAGCCGTTGCATGGGCGTTTTAGCGCTCCACTCCCGGTCGTTGACGAGGCCCGGAAAGAACGTGTTTTCATCCGTTTGGACCGCGTTCGCAATGGCAGCGGCGGTGTTTACATCCATCCATTCCATGTTAAACGTAAAAACATTTTTTTCACCCCTCTGGGCGTTCATTTCTTCCGTGGCCGCGATAACCATGTTCCGTTTCGCGGCTTCTTCGTCTGCGTTGCCGCCGACGGACATTCTCGCCGCCGCCGCCGCGATGTCCATTTGCTGATGCTCGGGCGCTTTATGTGGTTTAGGGTAAAAAGAAGGACTCAGTTCTTCGCGTTCGTGTTGTTGTCCTCGTTGGCCGCCCCCGCCCCTATCGCCGCCGCTCCTCTCGCTCTCAACCGCTTTCGTCAAATCGTCTCTTTCCCACGGTTTACAATTCCGAAAGAAAAGTTCCCTTTTCTCCACCTCGTCCCAATCGACGATCGAATTGCCGCAAATTTTCGCCACTTCTTCTCTCAAGTTTGCAAAGTTGACCAGTTTCATCAGTTCTCCGAGTTGTTGACAGTTTAGGATGAATTTGTTCTCGTTGTAATGGTTGGCGACGCGGGAATTTATCTCTTTGATTTTCGAATCCGAGGTTGGTTTGGCTTCGACGCGAGCATAAAACGCGCGGAACGATGCCACGTCCATTACGTGTACACTTCTTCGTCGTCTTCGTCGTCGAGTCCTGTCGTCAAAGTCGACAAAAGCCGAAAAAAGCAGCGCGCTTTTGTGTCAAATGTTCGATATATAATACAAAACTTTCCCCCAAGCGCCGGGGGAAAATACTAACGAACGGTTCCCATCAGATATGCTCTCTTTGAGAGATTCCTCGGCACGTGTGCACGAGTACAAAATTGCACTCGTGCGGGAGACCAAAGTGTACTCCTAAAGTACCAAATTTCGGGTTTGGGAGTCACCCGTGCATTCAGAGAGAGACGAAAAAAACTCGCTCGAGAGAAAGAGAGAAAGGCAGTCGGTCGTTGCTCCACACGCAAACTTTGCGCGCGGAAGGGAGAAGAGAGAGAAAGAGCGCGCGGTTTTAATCATGAAGAAGTCCAGCGGGAGCTCGTTTCAAAACTTACAAGGTACGAATACACTTCGTCGTCGTCGGTCAAAGAGAGTGGTGTCGTTGTGTTGTTCTTCTTCAAAGAAGAGAAAACACGGGAATTGTGCTTCCCCGTCAGACGATAACCTTTTCTACGATTGGGGGTTCGTCTTTTTCTTCGCGTCTTCTTCTTCGTGCGCAAAACGGTGTTTTGTTCCCGTCTTTTCGCGCTCGCGCGCAAACAGCGCAAACGATGACGACTCACCCTTTTAAATACTTCTCTTTCTTTATCACGCGTACGCGTACTGCAGAGCTCGTCTCGCCTCGAGAAACAACCTCCCAAAAATCCTCGGGCGCATTTTCCACGGATTCGTACCAAAGCGAACCGCACGTGGAACGCGTCATCGTCTGCGCGAACCAGTTACCGCTGAAAATGACCAAACTGAGTGAGAAAAATCAGTTCGGACACACGTGGGAAATCGAACCAGACGGGGATTCTATATTCGACCAAATGCGCGAGGGAGCTTTGGACGACGGGGACTTTAAAGTGATGATCAACGTCGGGATGTTGCCGAGCAACGCGTGCGATATCGAAGGCGAGGAAGAGGACGCGTTGATGAGGGATTTGCAAAAAAGGTTCAACTGTGTTCCGGTGATGGTGGATTCGGAGATACGGGAGAGGCATTATAAAGGGTTTTGTAAGGAGTATTTGTGGAACATGATGCATTACGTGTTGCCGATGGGACAGAACGAGCAAAGGTTTGAAAAGCCGTTGTGGCAAGCGCACGTCGGCGCGAATAAAATTTTTGCGGATACGCTGATGGAAGTAGTCTGCTCCGAGGACGACCACGTGTGGATTCAAGATTATCACTTGATGATTTTACCGACGTTTTTACGGAAAAGGTTTAATTCTATTCGGTGCATGTTTTTCTTGCACACGCCGTTTCCGTCTTCGGAGATTTTCAAGACGTTGCCGAATAGAGAGTTGATTTTAAGAGGATTGTTAAACGCAGACGTGGTTGGGTTTCACACGTTCGATTACGCGAGGCACTTTTTGAGTTGCTGCACGAGGTTGTTAGGTTTAACGTATACCACGAATCGTGGGTCGTTATGTATTGATTATTACGGAAGGCAAGTGTCGGTGAAAATCTGCCCGACGGGCGTGAAAACCAATCGATTGAGAGAGGCGTTAACGACTCCAGGGGCGGTGAATATACGGAACGATATGTTAAGAGCGCACCGAGGGAAACGCATACTCTTGGCCATCGATGATTTCGACGTCTTTAAAGGCATCGAGTTGAAATTAAAAGCCTACCAGACGTTGTTGAGGGAACATCCGCAGTTGGTTGAATCGATCGTATTGTTACAGATTTGTAACCCAGCGCGAGCGAAAAACGAAGACGTGGATAACTTGCGAGGGGAAGTGCACAGGTTAGTAAAGGAGATTAACAGTGCGGCGGGTACCGAGGTGGTCATTTTTCGTGAACAGGCTATTCCTTTACACGAAAGAGCGGCTTTGTACTCCGTCGCCGACGTGGCCGTGGTCACCGTCACCAGAGACGGCATGAACCTCGCGCCGTACGAATACGTCACGTGTAGACAAGGCCCAAGAGACGAAGAGAAAGCAACCAGAGACGGGTACGCGTTACCAAGACAGTCAAGTTTAATCGTTTCTGAGTTTACTGGCGTGTCTCCGTCCTTATCCGGGGCGTTTCGCGTGAACCCGTGGGACGTGGACGACGTCGCAGATGTCGTCTACAAGGCGTTATCCTTGAGCTCTAAAGAAAGCGAGATGAGACACGAGAAACACTGGAAATACGTTGGCGAACACAACGTCGGGTTTTGGGCGAAAAGTTGTTTGAGTGAGTTACAAAGAACGTGCGCGCGAGCGTCGTCTTCGAGAAGCTACGGTTTAGGTTTCGGTTTGAATTTTAGAGTCGTGCAACTCGATTCGAGCTTTCGCAAGTTGGATACGAACAGGTGCGTCGGCGCCTATCAGAAAGCGAGGAAACGAAAACTATTCATCGATTACGACGGGACGCTCGTGCAGCTAGCTTCCTTCAACCAGCCACCGACGTCGCATTTGACGAGTTTATTGACCTCTATAGCCGCCGATAAGGCGAACACTTTATGCATTGTTAGCGGACGCGAAAAAGCCACCCTGGACGAATGGTTCGGTAAAGTGCCGAATATTTCTTTAGTCGCCGAACACGGATACTGGTATCGAGGAGACGATACGAACAACGAATGGATTGAATTAGCACCTCCCGGTACGGCTGATCACGTTGCCGAGTGGAAAGATACCGTGTTACCGATTTTAGAGCAGTACATGGAAGCTACGGACGGCTCGTTCATTCAAGCCAAGGGAAGTTCGTTCGTGTGGCACTATCGCGACGCGGATGCAGATTTCGGTAATTGGCAAGCGAAAGAGTTAGTCGACCACTTAGAAGGTGCTTTAGAGCACGATCCGGTGGATGTTCGAAGAGGAAACAACGTCGTCGAAATCACCGCTCAAGACGTCAACAAACGCTTAGCGGTTGATCGAGTTTTATCGAGAGAACAAAGCAACACCGACGCGGTGGATTTCATTTTATCCATCGGCGACGACCGTTCGGACGAGGAAATGTTTATCGCGATTGAAAATAGAAAAGAAATGGACGCATCCTATGCCGGATGCGCTACATTTTGCTCTACCGTCGGTCAAAAACCGTCCAAAGCGCCGTATTACGTCGACGATGTCGAGGATGTCATCATGCTTTTGCAAGCGCTTGCGCAATTCGATGTTTGCCACATTCGATGATTTTTGCTGATTTTGTTGTTAGAGAGAGAAAGCAAGAGAGAGAGAGAGAGAGAGAGAGTAATACACTATATAATACGACACTTTCGAGGAGCGTTCAGTTCAGAGGTAAATAATATGATACCGCCACTACTACCACCTTCTACAGTCCTGTTCGTCGAAAAAGCTGTCGTATATATCGCGCGCGCGTTTTTCTGTGTACGAAGCAGAAGATTTTTTCAAAGTTGAACATCACGTAAAAGTATATATATAAACAAAATGGATGGGTAGATAAAAGCTATATTCATACACACGCATTTCTCCATACATCCACGGAGAACAAAAACGCGTGAAAATTCTGTGACAACACAAAACAGAAGTTTAATACAACTTTTGTCCAGCTTGTCTGGTATCGACGCCGGAGACCAGCATGGACAAGTCGTTGCCCGCTTGCGCCACCATTCTAACCTTGATCTTGTCCTCCTTCGTCAACGGCTGAAACTCAATGTACGCGTCGATGCCGCCTTCGATAATCTTCACCTGCGAATACCCCAATTTCTGCGTGATGAGCTTGTGCGCCAACTCCGATCGAAACGTCCCGTCGTCGCACGCCAACAAAATTCGACTCATCGAGTTCGGGAACTTGTTCTTAATCAGAGCCAAAAAGTTCGGGTTGCTCATTGGATTTCCTTCATCGTCCATGGCTGCGATCGGGATTTTCTCCCAGGAAAACTTCGACCCAGTCTCCGCGACTTCCTCCGGAGATCGAATGTCCACCAAAATAAACCCGCGACCTAAGGTTTCTTTCACGTCGGTGACTTTGATTTTCGCCGCATCGGCTTCGGCCGATGCGGAGACTTTAAGAGAAGATCTTCTGGCGGATGATTTCGGATTAGTCGTCTTCTTGAACGACGAAGAACTCCTCGTCGAAAACAGCGACGAGGACGATTGAATGGAAGTCGATGCAAAACTCATCTTTAAACGTACGTTTGATGCGTGGTTAGGTGTAGATGTGTGACTGTGCGAGATAAAGTGTGAAGAGATTCTCGCAGCGGGAAAGAAAGATGAGTTTCAAAATATACTAATATCCAAACGTTGTAAAGAGACACGTTCGTGGCCGTTGATTGCGAGAACGAGCGAAAGAAAGAGAGATCGAAAACGTGTACACGTCAGTCTTAATTCGCCCTTCTTTTTTCCTTCTTCTTTTTTGCTTTCTTCTGCTGAAAAATGTAACTCTTGTGGTAGTTAGGGTTTCATCACAAAAAATTTTCGAGTCCTTTCCAAAAGAGGAACAAAAAGAGGCACTTTTTCTACCACAAACGCGAGCGCTTCTTAAAGTTGATCTGAACACACGCAAAACACGCGCACGAAACACTCTCGTCTGAACAGAGAGAGATTCAGAGAGCACTTTTTGGTTCAAAGAATCACACGCAGAGAGTAGTAGTATATTTTCTTTCACGAATAAAGCTGACTCTCGAGAGAAAGGAAATTCCTCGGATTTTCAATCTTTTTCTCTCTCTGCTGCCGCGGCTCAAAATCTTCGATCGTCGTCATCATGTCCGTCTTTGAAGAACAGTCGCCGTTACTCCCCAATTTCGACGATGGGACGCGAACGAAGCAGACTTTACTCGTCGTCGAGAAGAACAAGAACACCGGGAAGAGACGGTACGATTCTTTCCCGTCTCGGGGGTTGATGATTGGAGCGACCGCGTTACTCTTCGGTGGAGCTGCCTTGGTGTCCTCTTCTTCGAGTAAAAGCAATGGCGTTGGGAGGACGTCTTTCCTCCTCTCTTCTTCTGCCGCGTCTTCGAAAGGGGGGAAGAAAGCGTCGTCGGGGTCGTTTTTGTCCTCGGGATCCTCCAATGCTGTCTCGTTGGGCGGCGGAGTTGATTCGTCGGAACTGGTGACGCTGACGTTAGGGTGCACGTCCTCCTCGACGCTCGGTTTGCTTCCGTTCCCGAACGGCGGTTTCGTCGGTAAAGTCGGCGCCAAGTTATCCTTGAAGTCGAAAGACCATAACTTTTCGTTCCAACACGCGGTGGATATGGCGGAAGTCGGGTGCGGGACGTACTCGGTCGCGTACAAACTGGAAGAAGGCGAACAGTTTGGGTTTTATTTGTACGACGTGAAAAACGAGACGAATTATTTGTCCGATATTGGCGCGCAAGCTATCGAAGGTGGACCGATTTCGGAGGCGGCGAGGAACGCCGCCGTGTGGGGCGCCGAAAGTGAGTTGGCCACGGAAGAAAACGCCAGCGATAAGAAGAGGTTGGAAGATGGCATCGATAACATCGCGAGCCAGCAGGCGGTGAAAACGAACGCCGCGGCGGTGGCGTACGCCGGGAAGCACGGGTTCATCGACGCGGACGGGAACTTTGTGACGCCGCCAACGACGGAAAACGCAAAGGCTTTTGAAGACGCGCAAACTCAAGGCTGGTGGCCGGAGTTTTCGAGCACCACGGATTCAGAGACCGGGGTGACGAGCATGAACTACGTCGATTTAGGAGCGTGGTTAAAATGGTTAGTCCACGGTAACGGTTACACGTCGACAGACATTGAATGCGACGCCGCCGCGCAGACGTGCACGTTGCAAAAATGCGAAGGGTGGGAGTGCACAGATTACACGATGCCGTGCACGGAAGGCGGGAGAGGATGTCAAACCGCGGAAGATTTTACGAGCGAGGTTGCGAGTTTAGGCGGTAAGGAAGTCACCGTGAGAAAATACGCTAAAAAAGACCAGCAAAATAAGAAACAAAAACAAGAAAACGAATCGAAACAGAAACAAGGACGGAGCTTGTTGTGGAAGCAGATGCCTTCTTCGACGAGAGCGGTTCCATCGCTCGGTCTCGGTAAGGCTTACCCGACGCGCGTTATCGTCAACATGGCGCAGTGCACGAAGGAAAAGTCTTTCGGTAAAGACGAAATGAGCGGCGTCGAGTTTTACCCGAGAACGAAAGATGGATCCAACGCCGGTAACGTGTACTTGTTTGGTCAGTGCTACAACATGAGAGATACGAGCACGTGCGAAGTGCCGACGGATCACCACCCGGCCGGGTGCCCGGCGGCACCGGGCGCGGCGCCGAATACGGCGCCGAACGTGGCGCAGCAACACGCCAACGAGCACGTTTCCCCGACGACAGCGGCGAAAGCCGCGGCGGCTACTCCCACGTCTACCACCACCACGAGCGGCAACAACAACGCGGCTTCTGCTACTTCCGCGTCGACCAACGCGGCAGCAGCAACGCCGACGTCTACAACTACTACGCCCAAGAACCCGCTCACGGACAGTAACATCCACGCCGCCGTCGCGGCGTGTCTCGCCGTCGACCCGGTCGCCGGTAACT
>Ga0255771_1000868_pt1 | contig 33860 bp, 27 predicted proteins | sample 011ome_19_FD_179969 | JGI IMG/M metagenome (GOLD analysis project Ga0255771, IMG submission 179969) | Coastal salt marsh microbial communities from the Groves Creek Marsh, Skidaway Island, Georgia - 011510BT metaG (version 2) | ecosystem: Environmental > Aquatic > Marine > Intertidal zone > Salt...
GCCGAGATTGCCCGGGTAAAGGCCTTGCGGGGCGCCGCCGTTGTTTCCTCGATTATTTGGGTAGGTTCCGCCGGACCAGTAGTTCGGTACTTCATTGAATTTCGCAGCGGAACGTCGTTCGATGTCGGCCCCGCGGATTTGGTCGCTATAGGTAAAGGCGGGCCGGTCTAAGCCGTTGCTGCCATCCCAAACGAAGCCGTATGCGCCAGCGCCCCAACGAATGTTGCGGTAGGTGAGGGTTGGGTACTGAGCGCCTTCGGGCGCGTCATCAGGGCTATCGCGGACTATATAGCCGGCGTCCAAAAAGTCCGCCCTATCTTCGTCCGAATAGAAGCGATTGTTGTTGAATTGGCCTTGTGTGGGGCCTTCATGATGCTGAGCGGCGATTGGCCAGTCCAGGTTGCGGCGATTCTTAACCATCATGGAGGCATTCATCCGAGCGGGTGTTCGCAGGAAGGTATCGAAGTTTACCTGAGGCAGAAGCACGTCAGGGGCGTTGCCATAGATTTCGCCTGTTTCCATATGGCCGCGTATTACCGTATTCTCGTTGCCGAAGGGGCGGTAGGAGAACGCGGTGTAGATACGATCATCATCCTTGTAGGTCGGACGCTGACGGTATTGGGTGCGGTCCATGAGACCGGACACGTTGAGGGCGAGCTTGTCCTCGAGTATTACGCGGTTTAACTTGAAGTGGCCTCGATAAGAGGGGCTGCTGCCGCCGCTGCCGATACGGAATTGGAACTCGTTGGAGTCGCGGAAGCGAGCCTGGGCCAAGTCGTTATTGATAATGCCGGCGGGCGAAGCCAATCCAAACAGGAAGGAGTTAGCCCCTCGGTTGATATCGATTCGCTCCGTATTGTAAGAGTCGAAAGGGATATCGGTTACGAAGAAGTTGCGGGTCCGGGTAGGAGCGTCAAGACCTCGAACACGCGTGGCTCCGTCCGGGTCGCGACGAGCGCCGCCCACATTGGTTTCCCCAGTGCCACCTTCGCTGGCTCCAGAAATATTACCAAGAATACCGGCTACTTCGGAACTAGTGGTGTACTGAAGAAGCTCTTCGATGTTGGTCGCTCCGAGATCCTCCATGAACTCCTTGGTGACGACCTGTACGGCAGCTCCGGTGTCTTTCAGGGACCCACTCAGTCGACCGCCAGCCATGGTTTGGGATGCGTAGTAGCCGGAATCTTGAGCTGCGTCTACAGAGAAGGGAGATAGTTCGAAGACCTCTTCTTCCTCGTCCTGCGCCCAACCTGTGTAGGCGGCGCATAAAAAACCGCAGCCGATGAGGGCGGTCTTCGATATTTTATTGTAAGGGTGATTATTCATAGGTGATCAGCCGGATTTAGTTTGTAGGCATGCAAATAGACTAATCACGCTCAGTCGCCTCACCGTTTTTCAACGATGAAACGACTACCGTTAAGGTGATCAGCCAGATGCGATTAGGTAAACTCTGTAAGATTGGGAAAGGAGAGTAAGCTTGTGGGGTCGTAGGTTTGATAATGCGTTGGGAAATCCTATCCTCAGTAGTTTTGAGGCACTTTAGATCCGACTGTCTCAGCAAAGAAAACATGGGATCGAGGATGAGTCTGCGTCCACCTGACTGAAGCTGTCAATGACAAGTTGTCAGTTATTGTCAGAATAGGGGCTAACCTTAGAGAGTGCAGGGATGAAGAGTGGGAATCCGCCGTTCAGCCAGGAGATTCAAGGTGAATTGTTCGGATCGAATCGGGGTCTTGCAGAAAAGAGGCTATGCGAGGGGCATCTATCCGCAAAAAAAGCGCAAACCACGGAACCCGCGGCGAGATAATTATTCGAGTCTTCTGAAATCCTACTCGAACTTATCTTTGAACATCGTTTGGAGTTGGGTGATTTCTTCCTCGGAAAATCGAGGGGATAGGACCACCTTTTGCAGGTAGGCCCTGGCTTGGATGGGGTCTCCCGCGAGAACATAGAACATTGTAGTTAATTTTAAGGTTAGCGGGTTGTTGGGTTCAGCTTTGAGAGCCTTTTGCAATTGCTCGAGCGCCTTTTGGTTTTGCCTTAAATTGAGATAGGCCCTAGCTAGAAAATTGTGTCCGACTGCCTTTTCAGGAGCAACGCGAATGGTGGTTTCAAAGTAGGGGATCGCTTCTTTAAAACGATTCTCCTTGATCAGCGCTTCTCCTTTGTAGTTATTAATTACGTACGAATTGGGGCATTTAGCAATTGCCTGGTCAATCAATTCAGATGCTCTCGAGTGGTTCCCAGACTGCAATTCGATCGAGATCAAACCAGCCCAGCCTCGGTCGAAAGTAGGCAACGTTTTTATACAGTTTTCGTAGGCTTTCCGAGCCTGGATTAGATTTCCCTGCGTCACATAGGTTTCGGCTAAGTGATTGTGAGCATTGTGGTCGAGGGGATCGAGAGCTATCGCTTTGTTCAGCAGTTCGACCGCTCTATCCATCTTCCCTGCTCTGCCGGCTTTCCCTCCGGCCATGGCTACTTCGAACGAATCGTAGCAATCCGAGACGATTTCGTCCACCCAGGGATCGGCTATGTCGATGTGGCTGCTCCAAGTGACGTCGTGAAGGAGAGCCCGGGCTTTTGACGTTTCACCCAGCCTCTCGTAAATGTCGGCGAGCAAATCTCCGCCAATGCGGTTGTTCGAACGCCTAGCGGATTCGAGAAGACGTTGGGCCATTATGATATCATTTTGAGCCAACGCGATTCGAGCTAGACCGAATAGCGCGAATGGGTTGCTAGGATCTTTATCGTAGACCGATTGGAAAGCGCTTTTTGCTTGGCCGTATCGATTTAGCTTTAAGAGCGTATCTCCTAGGTGGATATGCGAGGGAATGTATTCAGGTTCGAATTCAATGGCTTTTTGATACAAGGAGACGGAATCGTCAAGGTGTCCAAAACTGGAAACAATCGTGGCGAGCCGGTAGGGCCAGAGGGGATTATTTTTGTCGAGTTCGATTAAGATTCGGTAGTTTTGCCAGGCTCTATTTAGGTATCCATTAGCATGGTACAAACGACTCAAATCGGCGAGAGAATCGACACGATTGGGACCTTTGATCGACCTCTTGTTCAGGTCCGCTATGCGCTTACCGAGCTCTGGATGAAGGCCTTTTGCACTGGGGGGCGGCGGCAAATGCGTTTCGATCATCATCGCTACATGGCGTTGAGACTTCCAATACAGTCCCCCCGCCAGCACAAATGCTATTATGACAGCGCCTATTGCGAGTACGAGAGGCTTCTTCATCGATGGGCCCTTTCCTTCCAGACATCAAAGCGGCCGATACGTTCGAATGGAGGGGCGCTGGGGAAACAACCGGAGATGATTTCACCTACGCCATCGTTGTCGAAGTCAGCAAAATCGATCGTGAGCAATTGAATCGGTTCGTACGCGAGTGTGACTTTCGTGAAACCTTGATCCCTGTCGTTTCGAAACCAGACGAGCGAGTCCGAATCTGGATTTTCCCAATCGTTGAAGGCACTGACGCTTAGGATGTCTAGATCGCCATCTTGATCTACGTCCGTGACAACTGGACTATAGGCTCCTGCGAGATCGCCAATACGATTGTACACGAAGCTGCCATCGCCTTTATTCTCAAGCCATTGTACGCCATGCCAGGGTCGCGGCCCCGGCTTTAGTGTTGGTCCGAACCCATCGCCATTGGTAAAAACCAGGTCGGGCAATCCATCTTGGTTCAGGTCTGCTTCAGTCATTCCGCTTGAGGCAAAATCATGGTTGGTCGATCCCCAGATTATTTTGTCGGTAAAATTGCCTTTACCGTCATTTTCGAATAGATGGATCTCTTCCCATTGCTGGGAGAATTGGGCGGCAATGTCCGGGTGTCCGTCGCTATTAAAATCATCGACGCAAACGTTGATCAATCCGGAAAGATGAAGGAGCGAGTGGCTTTCGTATTTCCAGTCGCCAATTTTTTGCATCCATCGAACTTCTCCTTGGTCGTATCCAAATTGCCCTACAACTAAGTCGAGATCCCCATCGCCATCCATGTCTTCGGCCCGAGCGTCGGTCACTCGTTCAACTTCATCTAGAAGAATTCTTTGGGTAAAATTTTCGTGTCCGTCATTTTCGAGAGCGATGAGGGCTCCTATCTTTTCGTTGTTGGGGAACACGATATTCATGCAGGATACCAGTATATCGAAATCGCCGTCCTCGTCTAAGTCGTAAACCTCGGCGTGAACGGGCGCCTGCATGTCAGAGGCGATGAGGACTTCTTCAAAGTTCCCGCTGCTGTCCTGCCGGAGCCAAATTACTTCGTCGTCTTTCGCCTCACAGGCAATCGCATCCATCAATCCATCCTGATCTAGATCAATGGCCCGAACGTGGGCGACCCAAGGAACGTCGTCAAAACTCTTGCCAATGGCTTCTCCGATGTACCGATCTAGATCCACTTCTGCTCGCGTGATCTGAGGAGCGGGGGAGTCCAAGGTTAAATCCGGAGGATTACAGGCCGTTTGAAGTACCGCAAGAAACGCGAACGAGAAATAGATTAGCGGATTCGGGAGCTCCATTATTTGGAATTCTATTCGAGCCATAAGGGAGTGTTCAACTATGGGATTGAAAAAGGGGGTCAAACGCAGGCTTTTATTGGGCGAGATGGGTTTGGGCTTTGCGTAGTTGTCGAGAGATTGTTGCGAGATTTCGGTACGAGATTTTTCGTTCCAGCGCCCCGTGATTGCAAGAATGGCGATTTCTAGAATTTTTTCATTAATCTTGAGGACTTTAAGTCATTCGAGAAGACTTCTTAGATGAGCAAATATTGCAAGCTGGTGATTACGTATCCGCGATTCGAAGGGTGCCCTTTATCTTTTCAAAAATGATTCTGAGATCTAGTTTACCCCTTGTTGTGATTTGCGGGATCTGCGAGCTTTCAATGGTGGCGGCAGAGGATCCTGCGCTTGACCAGAATGATCATGTTGGAGCGGGTGATCAAATCGTGTCGCAAGCCCCTCTGGGCTTTTTTACGCCTGCGACCATCCCAACTAAACCGCGCTCGATTCAATCTATTTGTCCTGAGTGGGAGCCTCTGGCCTGGTACTGATCAGCGTTCCTCTCAGGGGGACCCTTCCCAGTCCCAATATATTGAAGTTCATATTGGATTTTCTGGAATCCACGGTGTCGCATGTCCCAGTAGGAGTCCTTTACGACCGAGACGAAGCGAAGTATTTGGGACGATTTATTCGTGAAATTGAGAGGAACCCGGAGTTGGAATCTCAAATGGATCGGATCGATTTTATCGAAAGCCGCGTCCAAAGCTATTGGATTCGCGATCACGGACCGCTGTTTGGAAGGTCCGCTGACGACGAACTACTAGTTGTGGATAGCATCTATCGGCTTCTGGATGTAGAATCGGTATACAATCCCTTAAGGTTGGAGGCCTTTAGCTTCGCAAAGCAGAGGGACTATTCGAATGATCTGACACCTCAGTTTATCGCTAATTATCTCCGGTCAGACCTTGAATACGAAACGCTTTTAACGCGACCGCCGTTGCATTTGCATGGAGGCGATCTTGCGGTGAATGGTCGAGGGGATCTCTTTTTGTCCGAGGATACCATCTCTGAAAATGGGGGAGATATGGAGGCGATAGAGGCTGTTTTCCGGCAGTATTTCGCGGCTGAGAACATACACATCTTGAGTGGGCCCATTGGGAATTCGGCGAAACACTTGGATTTGCTGTTCAAGATCGCGAAACCCGGCGTCATTCTGGCAAGCCGTGCACTGGCCGAAAATGTTCAGAGTGACTCTTATGGCCGAAAGCTCCATAAGCAGCTTTCGAATCGCCTAGGAAACAATCTCAACTACATTCGTCGGAATCTGCCCGAATCGACGAAGGTAATTGAATTGCCGATGCCCAGCCTGCTTGTCACCAGAAAGCAGGAAAGGTTAGAGGGACTGAGAAACGAGTTACTCAATGTCGTTTGCAGGAAAGTGAATGTGGACTTCAGGGTCTTTTTAAATGGAAATCAGAATTCTACTGAAGTGGAAAATGCTCGGAGCGCGGTCGCTCTGGAAATGCTGATCTCTACCGGCTTGAATGTTGATCTGGAATCGGAATCCCATTTGGATGTCGTGTCCCGGAAGTATTTGGGCGTGTCAATCGACGAATATCTTGAAACCTATGTGGATCACCCGGCGATTTACCGTTCGTATACGAACAGTTTGATCATTGCCAATGCCCGTCTCGAAACGCTGATTTTGTTGCCTCGGTTTATTCCCCAGCCCGGAGAATTGAAAGAGACTTATACCGCTTACGAGCGTGAGGTTGAGAAGGTTTATAGCGATTTGTATCCAGATGCTGAATTGAGGTGGATCGAGTCGGATATGATCACTAGTCTTGGGGGTTCCATCCATTGTATGAGTATCGGGGTGCCGCTGCAGATGAAGCTCAAAGCATCGAGAAAACCAGAGGTGACGAATCAGTCAATTGATCGCTGAATGAAAGGTAGGACAGGCTTCTAGTCTGTTTGCTTTTGAACTGCTAGGTGTGGATCCGGGTAGATCATGAAGTGGCGCCGCAGGGAGCGCCGAGCCCCAGCTCGGCAAGAATAGGGATGGGCTTGGTGCCGAGCTGGGGCTCGGCGTTCCCGGGAACTTGCCCTGCGATAATGTAGGCTAATCTTTAAAGCATACTCTGGCGAATCTTGATTATGGGCTATGGATTTCGATGCGGGTAATCTATGTGCCTGCTCAGGCTGAAGAACTGGGCAGCATTAACATGTGGATACAAAAAAGGCCCGGCGAGATGCCGGGCCTTTGCAAATTTGAGAATTGCGATTCCGATTAGAAGCGAAACGTATTGGTCAACCAAATCTGCCTTGGAGGCGCGTAACGGGCCCGAGCGGGGCGTCCGTCCTGCTGGAAGCGGAATACATCCACGTCGGTGTTGTCCCAGTTGTGGACATTTCGCATGTTGACCTGCATGCGCCAGTCCACGTTGCCCATGATCTTCTTGCGGTAGCCGAAAGTCAGGTCGACTGCGAGATCCGTGTCCGTCCAGTAGCCTTCATCGATGATTGGCCTATAGGTGCGGGTATCTTCTTGGAATTCTACCGGATAGCCCCCATTAACGCGGTCCTGCCAGCGAGCGGCGCCTCCGACTTGGAATCCTTTAAGAGGGCCTTCTCGGAACTGGTAGTTGGTGATCAAGTTGAAACGCCACTCTCGTTGCTCTGAGGTTGGCTGGCCTTCGAGCCCCTTGTAGTAGAAGTACTCGACCAAGCGCTCATAAGTTGTGCTTTCGAAGGTCGCGCCCTGAGGCTCTCCAGTGGGGTTGCCCCAGTCGAGGTAGCCGAACTCCTGCATGTAGGGAAGCAGGAAGGTGTTGACCAGATTGGTCAAGCGGGGAGCGATATTGTCCATTACAACTTGCTGCTGTGCCGCGTTGAAGGCGATACGCCAGCTCTTGGTAGGATTGAGGATTATCTCGGCTTCCTTCCCCTTAGAGGTGATGTCCGTGGTGTCGGTGATGGCGCCGGCCCACTGGGTATTCGTATCGCCGTCGGAGAGGAAGCGGGCGTTGAAGGATTGAATGAGCCTTTCATCGAAAACAAACGGTTCCAGTGGCGCGCGAGCACGCTTGGTTTCTTCCAGATACGGCCATTGAGCGGCGATCGCGTCATCCAGGTTTTCGAAGCCTTCATTAGCATCTTCGCCGACATAATATAATCCCGCGTCCTCATCGAATTGGATGAATTCATCGACGATTTCCGGATCGACTAAGCCGTCGCCTTGGAAGAGAAACTCGCCGGTTTCATTGTCAATGGAATCAAAGCGACGAGAGTCCTTATTGAGGCGACCATACCATTGGAAGATACGGATAAAATTTCGGTTGTATATGCCGGAAGTCGGCGCAGAGGCGTTTATGAGCGTGGCGTCGTAGAAATTGAGGCGAGCCACCAGTTTGTTGTTCCACATATAGGCGCTGATTCCCCAGTCCTTCGTGTCGCCAAATTGCGATTCGACTGGTTCGCGGTACTCGTCGACCCGCTCGAGCGAAGGCACGAAGTTGTCGGAGGTGTTGTAGTGGAAGGTGATGTCATCGAACATCTCGGGCAGCGGAATGATGTCCTTCGGCCAGTAGAGCACGCCTCCATAGCCGAAAATGTTCTTCTTAACGCTGTTAAAGACACCGTCCTCCAAACGCCAATTTTCTGGGCGCACATCAGGGATTTCATCCAAGCCCATTAGCGGCGGTTCCGTGTTCAGCATGTTTTCGACTTCGTCTTCGCGGTAGCCCAAGTTGATGACCAGATGGTCGTTGAACATTTTCGATTGGGTATTGGCCGCGAGTGATCGTACCGTGGTCTGCTGACGACGGACGTTCTTGCTCGGTACATCGAGAGGCGTCCAGGTTCCAGGGGCCCATAGCTCGTTGCCGTTGGAACGGTCGAGGTCTTCCGTCAAGGCAAAAGCGTCTGAATCCGGTCCTAGGTTCCACGATAACTTTTCGTAGGTTTGGCCGGTCGTGCTGCGCAAGTCGTAGTAGGCTGGGTGGATGATGAAGTCCGATACCTTCGTATAGTCGGTCCATGCATCCAGCTGCTGGGGTCCGATGTAGACCATGTTGGGCGTGTTGCGGGCATTGTTATTTGCCTGGCGTGCGTTGGCGGGCCCGATGTGCAACGCGGGCTCAGGATCGCCAAAGGAGCTACGGAACCAGTTGACCACCATTTCATGGTGACGGTTTTCGTCGCCCAATACGGTGAGCGTGTGTTCGCCGAGGAAGTTGGCCAGCCGGTCATTGTTCATGGTTTCGCGGAAATCGTGCTTCACGAACCCGGTAAAGCGCTTGGCCGTGCGCTGGTCGTCATTGGTGCGTTGCCCCGACTTCGTCATGATGACCGGGCGCCCGAAGTTCGGATTCGGCATGGCATTGTAGTTGCCCGACTCCGCGTAGTTTGGATCTTCCGGAAGGAGAATGGTCTCGTTAACATCGAAGGTGATGACCGAGTTTCCGCCATTGAGAGCAGTATAGCTATCGCGGTAGAGGTCCTGGAAATCGTACTCGATAGAGAATCCGCCTTTGCCTTCCCAGAAGGTTTGTTCGAGGGCGAAGGAGTAATTGAAGAAATCGCGGGAGTAGTAGTCGTTGTCCCAGCCGAGGTTATTGCGGCTAAAGTCGAAGGTCTCCAGATCGGTGAAGCCCTGATCGATCCAGCCGATGCCCATGATCTCGCCGAGATTGCCCGGGTAAAGGCCTTGCGGGGCGCCGCCGTTGTTTCCTCGATTATTTGGGTAGGTTCCGCCGGACCAGTAGTTCGGTACTTCATTGAATTTCGCAGCGGAACGTCTTTCGATGAAAGCTCCAGGAACTTGGTCGGTGTAGCTGAAAGCGGGTCTGTCGTTGCCATTGCTGCCGTCCCATACGAAGCCGTAAGCGCCGCCACCCCAACGAATGTTGCGGTAGGTGAGGGTTGGGTACTGAGCGCCTTCGGGCGCATCATTAGGAGAGTCGCGGACGATATAGCCGGCGTCCAAAAAGGCCGCCCTATCTTCGTCCGAGTAGAAGCGATTGTTATTGAACTGGCCTTGAGTGGGCCCTTCATGATGCTGAGCGGCGAGCGGCCAATCTGGGTTCCGGCGGTTCTTCACCATCATGGTGGGATTCATCCTTGCGGGAGCTCGCAGGAAGGTATCGAAGTTCACCTGAGGCAGAAGCACGTCAGGGGCGTTGCCATAGATTTCGCCTCTTTCCATGTGGCCGCGAAATATCGTATTCTCGTTGCCGAAGGGGCGGTAGGAGAACGCGGTATAAATACGGTCATCATCCTTATAGGTCGGGCGCTGGCGGTATTCGGTACGGTCCATCAGCCCAGAAACGTTGACGGCGAGTTTGTCCTCGAGTATGACGCGGTTGAGTTTGAAGTGGCCTCGATAGGAGGGGTTCCGGCCTCCGCTGCCGATGCGGAATTGGAACTCGTTGGAGTCGCGGAAGCGAGCCTGGGCCAAGTCATTGTTGATAATGCCGGCGGGCGAAGCCAGTCCGAAGAGGAAGGAGTTGGCGCCGCGATTGATGTCGATACGCTCCGTATTGTAGGTGTCGAACGGAATGTCGGTCACGAAGAAGTTACGCGTCCGGTCAGGAGCGGTCAGGCCGCGAACGCGCGTGGCTCCGTCAGGGTCGCGGCGAGCGCCGCCTACATTGGTTTCCCCGAGACCGCCTTCGCTCGCTCCCGAAATATTACCAAGAATCCCAGCTACTTCTGAACTGGTGGTGTATTGGAGAAGCTCTTCGATGCCAGTCGCTCCGAGGTCCTCCATGAATTCCTTGGTGACGACTTGTACGGCGGCTCCGGTGTCCTTTAAGGAACTGCTAAGCCGACCGCCAGCCATGGTTTGGGAGGCGTAGTAGCCGGAATCTTGTGCCGCGTCTACAGAGAAGGGAGAGAGTTCAAAGACCTCCTCTTCCTCGTCGTCCTGTGCCCAACCCGAAAAGGTGGCGCAGAGAAAACCGCATCCTATCAGGGCGGTTTGAGTTATGGTTTGATAACGTTTTTTATTCATAGGTGATCAGCCGTTTTACTGTCTGTACTTAATGCAGTCAGCTGATCACGTACGCCGCCTCATTGAAAAGATTCAATGAGACGACTACCGTACTTAGTGATCAGCCAGTTGCGGTTAATGGATTAAATTAGAAGTAGGAGGAAAATGGGAAAGTTGTGGGTCTGGAGTATTGTAGCTTTTTGGGGGTATTCAGCCCAAAACTTGGGGCTGATAAAAAATGGGAAAATTTCTCGTGTACGGTAGAGTTGTCCATCACTCTGTCAACCGTAAGATTCACCATAATCTTTTCCCTGACAAATTGTATGGAAATTCGGTCTAGGATAGCGGGTAGAGACTGTAAACCGCCTGCCAGAATTCGCGGTGAGACTCCTGTTCGAGCCGGTTCTAGGACCCCCTTTTCGCGAGATCGAGGAATCGCGGTGTAAAACCGCTCCTACGTTTTTGACTATCCACGCTAGATTCAGGTAGGGAACGACGGACCGGTGTGCCGCGTAAGCAGCTCAACAGAAGCGGCTCGCCGAGACGCCGAGCCCACCTCCGATGCTAGAGCTTTCTAAGCCACACTCGCTTGAAAGAAGCCGCCGACTAATTGAGAAATGCTCTAGGCAATGATGTCATGGACCACATTTCCATGCACATCGGTGAGACGGAAGTCTCGGCCTTCGTGACGGAAAGTAAGTTTTTCATGGTCCATGCCGAGTAGGTGGAGAATAGTCGCGTGAAGGTCGTGCATGTGAACCTTGTTCTCGATCGCGTACTGACCGAACTCGTCGGTTGCGCCATAAATGAGGCCGGGTTTGACGCCTCCCCCGGCCAGCCAAACCGTAAATCCGGTCGGGTTGTGGTCACGGCCCGTTCCATTCTTTTGGGCGTAGGGAGTCCGTCCGAACTCGCCGCCCCACCAAACAAGGGTGTCTTCGAGCAAGCCTCTTTGCTTGAGATCGGTGAGGAGTCCGGCAATCGGCTTATCGACGGCTTGAGCATGCTCCTTGTGCTCGGGCATGTTGTTATGTTGGTCCCAAGCAGGGTTGTTGGAGTTGTCACTGTAGTTGACTTGTATGAAACGAACGCCGGCTTCCGCCATGCGCCGTGCCATGAGGCATTGGCGGCCGTAGTCATCTGTAGGTGACTCGTCAATACCGTACAACTTTTTAGTTGCCTCGCTTTCCTTGGATATGTCCATGACCTCGGGCGCGTTCGCTTGCATGCGCCAAGCCAGCTCGTAAGATCCGATGACTGCCTCGAGCTCAGAATTGTGAGGGAGGCTTTTGCATTGCTCGTTGTTCATGGCTTGCAGCAGGTCGAATTGCCGCTTTTGCCTGTCAGGAGAAAGGGAGTTATTATCCAAATTCTGTATACCGATATCAGTCGCTTTCATGCCCGCGCGACCGACGGCAGTTCCCTGGTAGGATGACGGAAGAAAGGCGTTTCCGTAGTTGCGCGGACCGCCATTTCCAAATGAGGGGCTAAGGCTGACGAATCCGGGCAAGTCTTGGCTCTCGGTGCCCAAGCCGTAGTTCACCCAAGCCCCCATAGACGGGCGAATGAGATTGGTGGAGCCGGTGTGGAGGAAAAGTGTGGCGGGCCCATGGGCGACGCCCTCAGTCTGCATGGAACGAATGATGCAGTATTCATCCGTATGCTTGGCCATGTGGGGAAAAAGGTCTGAAACCCAGGCGCCGTTTTGACCCCGTTGCTTGAAGTCCCACAGGGGTTTCATCACCCGCTGGTTCGAACCCATGCCCGTCTTTGCCAGGATACGCTGATCGGTGAAGTCGAGCATACGGCCGTCCTGCTGGTAGAGAAGCGGCTTGTAGTCGTAGCTGTCCACTTGGCTGACCCCGCCCGCCATGAAGAGGAAGATGACTCGTTTGGCCTTTGGAATAATGTGGGGGGCTTTGGGAAGCAGGGGGTTGAACGAGGAATTAGCCAGGGCTTGTTGCGAAGCGATGCCTGCCGCAGCCATGTATCCGAATCCGCAGGCCAATTGGCGTAGGGCGTCGCGTCGAGAAATGGGACTAGGGCAAGCGTTCATTCTATTTCAATTAAGGTAGCGGAAATCGATTGTGCCGAAGAGGGTTTGGTAAAGGGAAGCCCAGTCTTCCACGGAGTCGCTGAATTGTCCATCTTTTAGGAAAGCGGTTACGAGGTGTCGCTCCTTGTCCGTTGGGTCGCGCCCGAGGGTCGAGCGGAAGGCAATGTTGATACGAACATGTGGGTCGCTTGTCTCTTTCAGCAGCTTCTTGGCGGCGTGGTGCGACTGTTCGATCACAAAGGGATTGTTAAGCAGGTAGAGTGCCTGTAGGGCGACGGTGCTGGTGTTTCGTTGGCCGATCGAGAAATTGGCGTTTCCGAAATCAAAGAGTTCGAAAAGCTCATGCCGGTTGACTCGAAATGCGGGTGTATAGACACTTCGTCGCTTGTCTTTGAATACGTAGTTGTATTCGATCGTCTGAGCCGCAGTGGAGTTAGCGTTGATTTCTCCGGCTCCTTCGATATTCGGGCCTAGAAGGGTTAGGTCGAGCCGTCCGTTGGTTGCGAGAATGGCATCCCTCAGCTGTTCCGCGTCCAGGCGCCGTTTGGGGTAGTGAGTCAGTAGGCGGTTGCTGGCGTCATTTTGGATGGCATCTGAGTTAGGTTCGGTCGACTGCTGCCAGGTTTGCGACAGGACAATCTCCCGGATGAGAGCTTTGACCGACCAGCCGTTCTCTTGAAATTTCGAGGCGAGGTAGGCAAGTAGTTTGGGGTGAGAGGGGCTCTCTCCCGTTGTCCCCATATTATCGACACTACGCACAATGCCTTGGCCGAAGAGCCAGGACCAGATGCGGTTGGCCATCACTCGGGCAGTAAGTGGATTTCGTGGGTCGGCTATCCACTCCGCGAGCTCTGCCCGCCCGCTGGCATGTCGAGGGATTTCTGGAGCGCCATCGTACAGGGCAACTTGCAAGAATCCGCGCGGAACGACTTCTCCCTTGCGACTTTCTATTCCGCGAATTCGAATCGCGGAATTGCTGGGCTCAGGGTCTTCCTTGACAGACATGGCAATCGGTCGAGCCTTTAGTTTGTTTGTGATCGGCTTTAGCTTGATCTCCAAGGTTTTGATTTCCCGCTTCAACGTTGCCAGATAGCCTTCTCGTTCAGGCGACTTCGATTCTGTTTCTTCCTCGAGAAGAAACCACTGTACGGCATCTGCCACTACGTAGCCGTCCGTGCCGTTGGTGGAAACGGTAATGCTACTCAGGCTTTCCTCTTCGAAGTTGAACTCTCCGAGCGAGAGAAATCGGCCGTATTCAGGGGTGGGTAGTTGTTGATTTACTTGGACCGTGGATTCGCCTTGGGCATGCTCGATGGTGACCGGTGTCCTAGTGGATCGGTTACTTAGTGGGGAATAGGCGAGGCGAACCTCGTAGCGCCCGGTGACTGGGATAGTCGTTTGGAAGGTGAGTGACTTGTCCCCCTTGTCCGAGTTTCCGTCGTGCAAATAGCCTTCTCCCAAGTAGTTTTGGGAGAACTGAGAGAATCGCCAGTCGCCTTGGACCGTAGCGGACGAGTCATCCATGACAATGCCGGGAAACTGTCTTGCCTGTTTTGGAAGTCCGGGATCTGGCGCTTTTATGTTAAGCTGTGAAAGGACGTTTAATTCCGATTTTTTTAGATCTAATTGAGGCTTGAGGGCCGCGTTCTTGGCTAAGGATTCTGCTAGGGCCTCAGCGGCTTCACCCTCCAATGGTAATGGTGTATCCACCCATCGGGCTACGTTGTCGGTATAATTGAAAAGCGTACGCGTGCTCTTGAATATGCCCGCGAGGGCATAGTAGTCGGAAGTGGGGACAGGATCGAACTTGTGGTCGTGACATCGGGCGCAGCCTAGGGTCATTCCGAGGAAGGCTTTTCCGACCGTGTCTATTTGCTCATCAATCACGTCATAGCGGAGGAGTTGCTTGTCCTGCTGCTCGTAATTTGTGGGCCCGAGGGCGAGAAATGCAGTCGCGGTCAGTTGTCTGCTTTGCTGGGCGGGGCTGTCGTAGGGGAGGAGGTCGCCGGCCAGTTGCTCCCTAATGAATTGGTCAAAGGGTGTGTTCGCATTGAAGCTCTCGATTACGTAGTCGCGATAGCGCCAGGCGTCTTTGAAAAGGAGGGTGCGGCCACCTCCGCTGGACTCCGCGAAACGGGCTACATCGAGCCAATGCCGCCCCCAGCGTTCGCCGAAATGAGGGGAATCTAAAAGTCCATCCACTAGGTGGTCAAAGGCATCGGGACGTGGGTCCGATACAAAGTCGTCAATCTGTTCAGGGGTTGGTGGAAGACCGATGAGGGAAAAATAGGCTCTGCGGACAAGGTCGGACTTGCTTGCTGGCTTACTCGGCTTGAGCCCCTGCTCTTCCTGCTTGGCGCGGATAAATCGGTCGATCTCGTTTTTGGCCCACGAGTTGTCCTGGATACTGGGCGCGTTTGGCTTTGCGATGGGTCGAAAGGACCAAAACTGCCTTCCCTCTTCGATGCTCATGCCTGCTTGCTTTGTGGCTGCGGGACCCTTTGGCTGCTCGGTCCGCGGATCTGGAGCGCCCATGGCCACCCATTCTTCCAAGTCGGCGATCGCTTTTGCGGAAAGCTTGTTCTTCGGAGGCATTTGAAAATCGGCATCCTCGTAGTGAACCGCATGGATGATGCGGCTTTCCGCCAAATCGCCGGGCACGAGAGCCGGTCCGGACTCTCCGCCCATTTCCCAACCCCCACGGTAATCGAGCCGTAATCCTCCCTTTTGCTTTTCGGGTCCGTGACACTCGATGCAGCTTTCTTCGAAAAGCGGGCGAATCCGAGATTCGAAAAACCGGTTTTCAGGACTGTTGGAATCGAGCGCGAGAGCGGGCGCTGCCATCAGAGCCAGCCCTGATAGGATCCAGGTATAGAGGTGATAAAGTTGATAAAGGGGATTATTGAATGGGGGTGGCATCGAAAACCGCTCTCGAACAAGGATTTTTATCGGCTCAATTTTGTCGAGTTTAATCCAGCGCGACTGCTTTGGGAATGGTGCGCCTTTCCGTCGCGTATTTCTCTGAATTTAGGTGGGCGACATTGCCTCGGCACGGCGAGACGATAGGAAATTTGCGTCAAACAACTGGGAATTAGGGATTAAACGTAGTTCATTCTTTAAAAATCCGCGTTGGTTCCCTTAGATCCGGCCATGTCAAAGAATTTGAGCGATCTGGGCGGACGCAAAGGAGTCGAAGAGAATCTGTTCTCCAAAATTGGTCTAGCAGGCGCAGCGGCGGAGGGATCTCCTTCGAAAGAGGATCTGGAACGCCTGGCGAACGAGTTTTTGGTGGGTAAGGCTAACGTTTACGGTACCGCGACATTCTATGATTTTCTCCGGCCCGAAAACAAAGGGAAAAAAGTCTATGTTTGCAATGGATCGGCCTGTCTTTGCGCGGGAACTCAGGATCAATTGATTGAGGATCTGAAAGGGACGTTCAAGGATGAGGAGATTGGGCATATGACCTGTTTGGGTCGCTGTCATGAGAATGCAGCGTTTCACTTCAAGGGGCGAAATTATAGCGCACTGGGGGAAGGCCAGTTGGAGGCGGCGCTCGCGGAAGGCGAGGAACTGAATGCCGACAGCTATGAAGTGCGTTCCATGGGCGAAAATGTTCTCACTGCGGAGTTTGAAGGAATGGGTGTGTATGCAGAGCTTTTGCAAGCTGCCCTGGCCAAAAAATCAGCGGACGTATTGGAAGGCGTTAAAGCAGCGGGAATTCGAGGACGTGGAGGGGCCGGTTTTCCGATGGGGGTGAAGTGGGAGTTTGCCCGAAACGCAGAAAGCGATCTGAAGTTTATCATTTGCAATGCGGACGAAGGCGATCCGGGAGCGTATTCAGATCGGTACCTTCTCGAACAAAGGCCGCATTCGGTGCTGTTTGGGATGATTATTGCCGGGTTCTGCATGAAGGCCGAGTGGGGGGTGCTCTATATTCGGACCGAGTATCCAGAGTCCTTCAACATCGTGGAAGCGGCTATTGACGATTTTCGCGATGCGGGCTTATTGGGCCGGGATATTGACGGTTCAGGTTTCAATTTCGATTTCAAGATCGTCCAGGGTCAAGGCTCGTACATATGCGGCGAAGAGACAGCCTTGATTAGCAGCATTGAAGGCCAGCGGCCAGAAGTGCGGGTAAGACCTCCATTTCCTGCCCAGAAGGGATTGTTCAACAAACCAACGATCGTTAACAATGTGGAGACGCTCGCAACAGTTCCTTACATCATCGCAAAAGGGGGTGCCTCTTATGCAGCCTTGGGAACCGAGAAGTCTAATGGCACAAAACTCGTCAGTCTAGACAGCTATTTTCGGAATCCGGGCATATACGAAGTCGAAATGGGCACGCCCCTATCGACTCTCATTGAAGATTTGGCCGGCGGATTTACCGAGCCGATCAAAGCCCTGCATATCGGAGGCCCATTAGGAGGGATCGTGCCGATAAGTAAAATGGGTGATCTGACGATCGATTTTGAATCCTTTTCCAAAAATGGTTTCCTACTCGGTCACGCGTCCATTGTATGCATTCCTGAAACGTTTTCCCTTATGACGTACTTGGAGAAGCTGATGGAATTTGCTGCGGTCGAGAGCTGCGGGAAGTGTTTTCCTTGTCGCTTGGGAACCAAACGAGCTCATGAAATGCTGGAAGCAGCGAATTTGGGTAACTATAAAATTGATACGGAATTATTTGAAGACCTGCTCCATACCTTGGAGGTAGGTTCGCTCTGCGCTCATGGTGGTGGCATTCCGCTGCCAGTGAAAAACGCGCTTCAATATTTTGGGGACGAGTTGGAGCAGTATTTTGTTAAGGAAACCAGTCATGTCTAAAATTGCTTACCTCAATAACAGGCCTTACGAGATTGAAGCCGGTGAGACCATTATTTCTTTCGCGCGACGATCGATTGGAGGAGACTCGATCCCGACGCTTTGCGATGCCCCCAATCTTGACCCTTTTGGTTCCTGTCGTGTTTGTAGCGTCGATGTAGCGTTGGAGAAGAACGGACCCAGCAAGACTTTTGCCTCTTGCCACACGCCCGTCGCGGAAGGGCAGTACATTTACACGGATTCAAAAAATATTCAACGGCTCCGCAAGAATATCATCGAGCTTGTCCTGACGGACCATCCTCTGGATTGCCTAACTTGTGAGGTGAACGGAAACTGCGAATTGCAAACGGTTGCTGCTCGGGTGGGAATTAATTCGGTCCGTTATCCGGAAGGTGAGAATCATCTCGACCGGGAAAAGGATCTGAGCCATCCGTACATGGTTTCTGACTTGAGCAAATGCATCAATTGCTACCGCTGCGTGCGGGCCTGTGACGAAGTACAGGGCCAGTTTGTATTGAGTATGGCAGGACGTGGTTTCGATAGCCGCATTATCAAGGGTCTAGATGAGAGTTTCGAAGACAGCCCTTGCGTTAGTTGTGGCGCTTGTTCGCAAGCCTGTCCTACGGCGGCCATATCGGATGTGTTTCAATCAAAGTCTATCGCCAACACCCAGAAAACTCGGACTGTATGCAACTATTGTGGAGTTGGGTGTAATTTGGAAGTGGCTACAATGGGGGGAGAAATAAAGGGGATACAGGCTCCCTACGATGCGGAGGTAAACCAGGGTCACACTTGCTTGAAAGGCCGGTATGCGTTCAAGTTTTACAATCATCCGGATCGCATCAAATCGCCAATGATCAAACGGAATGGTTCCTTTGAGGAAGTGAGCTGGGATGAGGCGTATGACTACATTGCCACGAAGTTTAATTACTACCGCGACGAGTTTGGCCCAGACTCCTTGGCCGGAATTTCGTCAGCCCGTTGCACGAATGAGGAAAACTATTTGATGCAGAAGTTCTTCCGAGTCGTTATCGGGACGAACAATATCGATGGCTGTGCTCGGGTTTGCCACTCACCTACGGCGCTCGGAATGCAGCGTACGTTTGGGACGGGAGCCGCCACGAATTCGGTTGAGGATCTCAACTATACGGACGCCATTATGGTGATCGGCGCCAATCCCACGGAAGGGCATCCGGTTACTGGAGCCAAGATGAAGCAGTTTGCCATTTCGGGGAAGACGACCATTGTCATTGATCCTCGTCGGACTGAGCTGGCTCGCTACGCGACTTATCATATCCAGGTGCGGCCTGGAACCAACGTAGCCGTCCTCAACATGATGTTGCACTACATTGTGAAGGAAGGACTGGCTGATCAGGAGTTCATTGAGAATCGTACCGAGGGCTATGAGGATTTTTGCGAAGAGCTTCTCAAACTTGATTTGGATGAGATGGAATCGATTTGCGGAGCGGATCGTGAGCTCGTGAGAAAAGCGGCCATCGCTTACGCGAGTGCGGACAAGGCCATGAGTTTCCATGGATTGGGAGTAACAGAGCATTCGCAGGGTACCTTTACGGTAATGCAGATCGCTGACCTCGCATTGATCACTGGGAATATTGGAAGGCGAGGTGTAGGTGTAAATCCATTACGGGGACAGAACAATGTTCAGGGAATGGCTGACATGGGAGCACAGCCCTATCAAGGCGCGGGCTACATGGATGTTTCCGATCCCGTAAATATTGCGAAATACGAAGCGTTTTATGGCGTGGAGATGCCGAGGGAGATTGGTTGGAAAATCCCTCAAATGTACGATGCCGCCCTTCAAGGGAAATTGAAGGCTCTTTGGGTGATCGGAGAAGATATGGTCCAGACCGATCCGAACAGCCAGCACGTAGCCAAAGCAATCGAAGCTCTCGATTTGGTTATTGTGCAGGAAATCTTTATGACCCGCACGGCGGAAATGGCGGATGTTATTCTGCCGGGTGCATCTTTCTTGGAAAAGAGTGGCACCTTTACCAATGGGGAGCGACGCGTGCAACGTGTGAACCAAGCGGTTGAACCTTTGGAAGGCACGAAGCCAGACGGGCAAATCGTTGTCGAGCTGATGAATCGCATGGGCTACGAGCAACCGGACTATGATCCTTCGACATTACTTGAAGAAATTTCGGGTATCGTCCCTTTCTTTGCAGGAATCAAATGGGACGAGCTGGGTATAAATGGTAAGCAATGGCCGGTGGCCGCTGATGGACAAGACACGCCCATCTTGCACAAGGAGTCTTTTACTCGGGGCAGGGGTCTATTCGCGTTTAACGCATTCAAGGAAACCGAAGAGGTGGTATCCAATGGAGAGGAATTCCCTTATATTTTAACGACGAATCGAAACTTGGAACACTACAATTGTGGCGCTCAAACGCGTCGCACGGCTAATGTCGAAATCGTCACGGAAGATGTGATATTCATTCACCCAGAGGATGCGGCAGAGAACGATATCGAGGATACGGATATGGTTTGTGTCGAATCGGAACGTGGTAAGATCGATATTAAGGCCAAGGTTTCCGACGAAATTAAAAAGGGCGTACTTAGCACGACATTCCATTTTCCCGAGGTGCTCGTAAACAATCTGACCTCGAGCATTTCCGATTCCATTGCCATGTGCCCAGAGTACAAGGTGGTAAGCGTAAAGATTCGGAAAGCCCGGAAAGTAGAGACTAGGGTGTAGGGAGCAGTTTTAGGAATAGGTCTTATAGGACTTATAAGACCTATCCTCTGTATTTTCTATTTCGGTAGTCTATCCGGGCTCTGGTCATCTGCTCACGAAGGCCGCCTTTTTCTAGCTTAGCAATTTGTCTATCTAGCAGGTAGTTGGCCTGGTGGACGAGGCACAGTGCGATATTGGCTACAATTACTGCGGGTCGCGTATCTACGAAATCCCGGTAGTCTTCGTAGGACTCGTCTGACTTTCGTCCAAGGTTTCTAACGTATAGCGCTTCTTCGGAGTCTTTTTCCCAAATGGCATGGTTGCGAGTTCGCAGGAAATCCTGATAGTCGATGAGCAGTTCCTCAAGACTGGCACGTGCTACATTGGTAAGCTTGAGCTCCATTTCGGTAGAAGTTTTGGAAGCTTTGCTGCCTTCGGCGATATTCTGTTTCCCAGAGCGGGCAGCTTGGATCATTTGGTCGATGGTGCGGTCTCCTCGACGGAGAAAACGCTCGCAGAAACGATAGGTGAGATCGTAAACGATCTCCGCTTTTCTATAGGACCGCAGCTGGGTGTAGTTGCCGGTTTTAGGTAGAAAATTCGAACTCATGGTAACAGCAGGAGTTGGGATTGGGGGAATAGGTCTTATAAGTCCAATAGGACCTATGATCGATCTGGAAACAATAGAAAGAGTTCCTTTCGGATGACAATGGCCAAAATGAAAACCCGGTCCTTTTTGCTTGCTTTCCTGATAAAATAATTAAAATTTCATAAAATACTGAAAATAAGAAAAGAAAACGAGGATGAGTAAGCCGTGGGTCCTTTACAACCGGGACTGTAAAGTATGCCGCCGGGCGGTTTGGGTAACAGGCTTCCTTCTGGGTCGAGGGTATGTAAATTTTGTTCCCTTACAGAAGGACTGGGTTCGCAAGCTATTTTCTCTAACGGCAGACACTCTTTTGGAGGAGATGAAATTGCTTACGGTTGATCGGAGCAAACTAGGCGGCGCGGATGCGGTATTGTATCTTGCGGGCCAGGTTTTCTGGATGAAGCCGATCGTGGCAATTATGGAGCTCCCGTTGATTCGGGATTGGGTGCACAAAACCTACCGCTGGGTCGCCAGAAAAAGATACTGTCTGGAAGGGGGCTGCGCGTTGCCAGGAATTGTGGGAGATACTGGTAGGTTTCAAAATCGAAAACAACTTGGCTGAGATTCCGTAAGGAATCACTGTAGTTAACAAAAGGGTACGAATTCGATGAAGAGAAAACTGGCAAATGAAAATCAAGATTTTTTTCGGCCGATTTTCAGAGCGAATTGGGAACGCCTGTTTCTGTTTAATTACGTAGTAAGGAAAGAGCTCGTTCAGAAGTATGTTCCGGTGGAAATCGATACGTTCAACGAGCAAGCTTACATTAGCCTAGTTGCTTTCTCCGTTACGAAAATGCGAATGGTGGGGCTGCCAAACTGCCAGCGTTTTTTTCTTAAACCTTTTTGTGAACACGAATTTCTAAACGTCAGTACCTACGTTAGTCGAGGGGGAGAACTAGGCATCTACTTTCTCGAGGAGTTTGTAAACCGTTACTGTGCGATACCACTCGCGAAGATCACCTATGGGTTGCCTTATCAGTACGCTAAGATAGAATACGAAGAGTCAAGTGAGCCCACTTTAGCAAGGGGACTCGTAGGGCAAAGGAAATGTCGAGAAATCTTCGATTTCAAGACTAGGCCGTTTGACAGTAGAGATTGCTGTAGCTGCGAAAAAGGCAGTGAAGCTGAGTTCCTGATGGAACGTTATTCTGCATTTACGGGACGGGGCGGATTGAGAAGAAGATTCGAGATACGCCATAAACCGTGGCAGTATTGTCGCGTTGAAATAGAAAACTGGACGGATGACCTGATCAGGAAACGTGTCCCCTGTCTTGTAGGCGCGCAATTAGTCAGTGCCTACTATTCTGCGGGAGCTTATGACGTAGAGATTGGTTTTCCCTGCTGGGTACCAAGCTGAGGCAATTCTCTCCTTAAAAGAAAAACAGGACTGCGATGAGAAGGACGGACAAGCAGGCGGTTATTCCGATCGGAAATACTCCCTTTCGAACATTTTCTCGGAGTTCTTCGCGGAGTTTCTCGCGTTGTTCCATCGATGTGCCCGAAATCTCCCAAATGGGGGTTAGGATCAGCGTCAGCAGATTGGCGGGTCCTTCCGTTGCGAAATGGCAGAGCTTTTTCGTGGCTCCTGCGATGAGAGTTTTATGGGCGATCTTGTTGATGCCATTTAGGCAAATATCACAGGTCGAGTAAAAGAACTGACCTCCTTTTCGGTAGAACCAGTCGGTATCCAAAACGATCGTCGGAGTACGCTTCAGCATCGGCAGGAAAAGGAAGAACACTAGAGCCGAGAACATCAGTAGCTGCATCTGGGTGACCAAGTGGCTCGTTGTGTAGGCTTGGTAATCAACCGTGTAGGGGAGAATGTCATACAAGGCTTGTGGCCTTATCCCCAAGTAGATGCATAGGAAGGAGAGTATCCCCATGGCCCAGAGCATAGTGCCGGGAGCTTCTTTGGGTCGGAGTCCGCGGTCTTGGTTGAAGAAGACGAAGTAGGGAAACTTGATGCCCGCATGGAGGAAGACGCCGGCTGATGCGAGTTCCAAGACGATCCATGGCCACAGGAGATGTTCGTGCTCCGCGGCTGCGATGATGATTGTCTTGCTTGTGAATCCACTAGTCAGCGGAACGGCGGAAATGGCGAGCGCCCCGATCGTGCCGAACAATAGGGTTAACGGCATCGTTTTGTAGAGCCCACCCAATTCGGTACAGCGGCTCTTGCCTGTGCGGTAGAGTACCGCTCCCGCGGACATCCAAAGCAGAGACTTGTATATGATGTGGCAGAACGCGTGAGCGGTGGCCCCGCTGATCGCCATGTCCGTGCCAATGCCTGCGGCGCAAACCATGAACCCGACTTGGTTGATAATCGAGTAGGCGAGGATACGACGCATGTCGTTCTCGAGGAGGGCGTAAATGATACCGAAAACGGTCATGGCGCAGCCGATCCAGATAAGGGGTTCCCATCCATGGAAGGACCTCAGTAGAACGTAGACCGCGGTTTTGGTTGTGTAGGCGCTAAGGATAACGCCCCCTGTGACGCTGGCTTCCGGATAGGCGTCCGAGAGCCAGGCGGAAACGCCTGGGGCGGCTGCATTGACAAGGAATCCTCCCAGTATCAACCAGGTGCCAAGGTTGGCGTTGGCATAGTCAAACGAATCGAAAGCGATGCTGCCTCCATTGGAAACCGTCATGACGATGCCGGCGAGAAGGAGTAGGCCGCCGAAGATGTGGACCATGACGTAGCGGAATGCAGCGCCTTTTGCCTTAGCGGTATCTCGAGCAAGAATGACGAACGTCGAACTGACGGCCATTAACTCCCAGTTGATGTAAAGCGTGATAAGGTCCCCGGCAAAAATAACCCCAAGGGCGGATCCGATGTAGATCAATGCAGCGGTATGCTGGATTGCCTTTTTAACATAAAAAGCAAAGAGGAGGGCGGCAGCGGCGTTTAGCGTAAATATATAGCCAAAGGCCTTGCTCAACTTGTCGACCCGCAGCAATTCACTGTCCCCGAAGCCGGGAAGAAAGGAGACTTGGAGGCCATTTCCGCTCGGTAGGTAGGCGATATGAATAAAAGTCAGAATGGGCAGCGCAACCAGGAAGACGTTTCGTAGCGTCCCTTTCAGAAGGACGGTAACGATTGCTCCCGCAAAAAGCAAAAATGATGGGGGGATGTTAGCTAGCGTTTCCATCGATATCGTTAGAAGGTGTGTCCTCGTCGGGCTCTCCGTAGTAGTCTTCGCTACGCTTCAGGTATATGCCGAGACCCTTGGCAATTAGGATCATGGCGGCGCAACCGACAAATCCCAGGATTGAGTAGAAGCTGAACCAGCCATCGATCTCGAAGTGCGGATGCCGGTGTATGAAAAGTTCTGCTACGACCGTTATTCCGCAGGTGATCCAAAGGACCCACCAAAGAAGTTTGCGGGAAGCAGGTTTATCGAACCAATCGAACTCTTTTTTTGGATCTGCCATCAGTCTTAGCCGTTCGCGCCCACCATTAATCCGGCGAGCTGAAGAAGGAATTGTGGTTTAATGAAAAGAATAATCGCCAGCACCGCTGTGATGCTGAGCGGCGTGATGCACTGCCAGTTCGCCTCTTCTGTGGTCTTCCAAGAGAAAGGCTGTTTGGCCAGCTCAGGGTCTTTAGGGAAGAAGGCTCGATACCCAATGGGCAACAGATAGGCCGCATTTAAAATCGTGCTTATGAGAAAAATGAGCAGCAACGCGGATTGTCCGGCATCCATTGCCCCAGTGACCAGATAGAACTTGCTGATGAGGCCACCCGTTGGGGGGAGGCCGATCACGCTCAGGGCGCCGATGGAGAAGGCAGCAAACGTTATCGGCATCTTGCGGCCCAGTCCGTCCATTTGACTGATGTACTTCTTCCCTGTGGCGACGAAGATCGCTCCGGCGCACATGAAAAGGGTGATCTTCCCTACAGCGTGCATCGCAATGTGGGTCATTGACCCTGTCACTGCTCTGTCGCTTAGCAGAGCGGCTCCGAGAATGATGTAGGAAAGCTGGCCGACGGTTGAGAAGGCGAGTCGGCGCTTGAGATTATCCTGAGTTAAGGCGATCAGAGACGATACGACAATGGTGAAGGCCGCGATCCAGGCGACGACTGTAGCAATGTCCAAATCCTGGAGGTAGTCAGTCCCGAATACTCCTGTAAAGACGCGAAGGATACAAAATACACCAACCTTAACGACCGCGACGGCATGAAGGAGGGCGCTTACCGGAGTGGGCGCGACCATTGCTCCCGGGAGCCAGGAATGAAAGGGCATGAGGCCTGATTTGGCGAAACCGAATGTGAAGAGAAGGAGGAGGATGAGCGCTTCGGAGGCCGTTATGTGGCCCGAAAGGAAGCCGCTGCTGGAAAATTCCATGCTGCTTCCGGTCTTGACGTAAACAAAGATAAGGGCGGGAAGCACAAACCCGATCGATGTACTTAGCAAATAGGTCAAGTAGGTTCTGCCACCCGTTCTCGCTTCCTTGTCCTGGTGGTGCGTGACTAGCGGATACGTAGCCAGTGACAGCATTTCATAGAAAAGGTAGAGGGTGAAAAGGTTAGCGGCGAAGGCCACTCCGATCGTAGCTGACAGAGAGATCGCGAAGAAAGTGAAGAAGCGAGTCTGGGAATGTTCCTTTAGCCCCCGCATATATCCTATCGAATAGAGCGAAGTAACGATCCAGAGCGAGGAAGCGACCAATCCGAAAAGCATTCCAAGACCGTCCACGCGAAAAGCGATGGCCAGGTTGGGAACGATTTCCCAAACGGTGAATTCAATGGTCGAGCCGGCTAAAATGGTCGGGAGCATGGACACGACCAATCCGAATTTGATGAATGCCGCTAGGAAAGTGGCTCCTTCGCGCAAATTTGGCTTTTTACCGAGGAGTACAATGGGGAGCACCGCCAAGAGGGAAACCAGACTGGCCAATACGGGTGTGAAGCTAGTTATGGAGGAAGGCATGCTAAAGAATGGTGGCTCCAATGTTAAATTGGGAGACGAAGTCGGTTATGATGGCGACGACTTCCTGATTGTAGAGTCCGATACCGATCAAGAGAGCTGCGGTGATGAGAAGGGGGAAGAGCATTGAGAATGAGGCCTCCGTCGGTCCGTCTTTGCGCTCTTCTTCATGGTGATGGCCATGTCCCTCGGCGGGTTTGGTTCCAAAATAGGCGATCTCGATAATGCGGAAAAAGAGAACGGCGTTTATTAATGAAGAAATGAGTAGTGCGGCTACGTATTCATAATGACCAGAGCTGATCCCGCCCTGAATTAAGTACCATTTGCTGAAAAATCCAGCTGTCGGGGGAATGCCAATCAGGGAAAAGGCGCCTACCAGAAACCCTACCATTGTGAGGGGCATTTTAGTGAAAAGCCCTTCCATCGCAGAGAGGTCTCGCCTTCCTGTCTTGGTGAAAATGATACCGGCGAAAAGAAACACGCAAAGCGTCATGAACGCGTCAGCAATGATGTGGTAGATTGAGCCAACGATACCCATTTCGTCGGCCAGCCAAACACCGCCAACCATGTAGCCGACTTCGGCGATGATGAGAAAGGCCAGCATTTTTTGGAGGCTGGTTTGAGCGAGTGCGGAAATCGAAGCTGCCAAGATCGCGATCACCGACATCCAGACGATGATGTTGCTCCAATCCAGTTGATCAAAAGCGAACTCGGGACTGAATACCGTCAGTATCATTCGAATCATGACATAAATCATGACCTTTGTCACGAGAGGCCCTAGAAGGGTACTGGTGGTGGAGGGGCCAAATGTGTAGGAATTTGGCAGCCAGGCATGTAGTGGAAAGAATGCCATCTTGATCCAGACCCCCACCATGATCAGAATGAAGGCGACTAAGATCGTGGGTGAGCCGAGCAAGTCGTTGGCGACAATTTGCTCCTGAATGTCATACATGTTCAGGGAACCGGTCTTTATGTAGAGGTATCCCACTCCTAGTAAGTAGAAGGAGGCCCCGATTGTCCCCATGATCAGGTATTTGTAAGCCGCTAGGGTAGCTCGTTTAGAGCCCATGCCGATTAACGCATAACTTGTTAGGGCGGATATTTCGATCAGGACGTAAAGGTTGAAGGCGTCACCGGTAAGGACGATGCCGAGCAGTCCGGTTACCGATAGCAGGTAGAGAGTGTAGAATTGGGATACTTTGTCCGAGGTCTCAGCAGGAACGGCCCTTTTTGAATAGATGGCCGTTAGCAAAGAGACCGTTGATACAGCTAGGGCCACTAGGGCATTGAGTCCGTCGACGCGTAGATTAATGCCAAATGGAGGTTCCCATCCGCCGAAAAGGTACTGGATGGTTCCCTCATCGATAACGCGCATCAAAGTGACCACACTGGCAGCGACCGAAATCGCTAGACCCGTAATGACGAGTGGAAAACATAGCCATTCACGCTTGATGCCCAGCAGCGCCAGCAGAATAGCTAGCAGGAAAGGGGCGAGAAGGATTATAGCGGGAGACTGATCAATCATTTTGCAGACTTGATTGACTCGAGAATTTCATTCTCTTCGATTGAACCAAAATCTCGATAGATCTTTTGGGTTAAAGCGAGGCCAACGCCGAGGGTTGCTACGCCAACTACAATGGCCGTTAGCATGAGAACGTGGGGAAGGGGATTGGCAAAGTCGTCTGGCTCGATGTGGAGATTTGCTACAATCTCTTCGTGGCTAGGATGATGGTCTTCGCCGTGCCCCGTATCCGCTTCATGGTGACTGTCTCCGTGCGATGGGTGAACTTGATCGTGGTAGAGGATCGGAATGGTGTCTCCTTCCTTTACTCCGATTGAAACATAAAAGAGAATGATGGCGGTCTGGAAAATGGACATGCCGATCAGTTTTTTAACTAGATTGTTCTTCGAGATCATGGCGTAGAGCCCGATCATCATGATGATTACGTAAATCCAGTAATTAAATTTGGCGCTGAGCGCTTCGAGCAGTTCCATCGGTCTAGAGGGTCTCCTTCATATCGCCGTTGGAGGCTAAGTTGGAATAAATCGAGAACATGATTGCGGTGCAGGTGAAGGCTACCCCGATTTCAACTCCCAACATGCTATGCGACCTAGCCTCTATGGGAGTCGCTGGCATGATTTTATGGAGTATTTCGTAGTCAAGGAAGTTGCTCCCCAGCAGCATACAGGCGAATCCGAATCCGGAATAGATCAGGATGCCGATACCAGCGAGATTCAGTACCCGTTTTTCGGGGACCCATCTTTGAGCGGCTTGCAAGTCTCGTGAAAGCGCGAGAAGGATGAAGCTGGCCCCAAAAATGACTCCGCCCTGAAAGCCGCCTCCGGGACTGTGATGCCCGTGAGCGACCACGTACAAGGCGAATAGTTGAATAATGGGAATCATCAGACGACAAGTCGTGTCTATGATCAGATCAGGATCTTTCTTGTAAGTTCGGGTTTCCTTTCCCTTGTCCTTAAGGTGGTCCAGTGGTTTGCGGCGAAGAATGCTCATGATCGCAATGCCTGCCACGAAAATAACGACCGTCTCGAACATCGTGTCGTAACCACGATAGTCTGCAAGGACGGCGGTCACCATATTGGGAACACTGGTTTCAGGGAAGGTTTCCGTGATGTAGTGCTGAGAAAGGCGGTAGTCATTGGCGGGTGACTCCGTGTCTCCCCAGTCAGGAAAATCACTTACGGCAGACAAGAGAAGCCAGCCCGTAAGGACGACGGCAATGAGAGCGAACGATTTCAATCTGAAGACCTCCGTGTTGTGCGTAGAACGGTAGCGATTAAAAAGACGGCGCTGACGCCGGCGCCGACTGCGGATTCGGTGAAGGCAACATCAACAGCCGCCATCCCGGCCCAAAGCAGACACATGAGAAAGCTGTAGACGCCAAAGATCATGGCGGCGCTGAGCAGATCTTTTGTCTGTAGCGAAATAATCGCGGTGATAACGAGAAAAATCAGGGTAATTAGATCGAACGCCCAAATCATCTGTCAGAGTCCTCCTTCTCTCTGTTTCGTGTCCATAGTTTCTGTCCTTCCTCGAATCCCGCTTTGATCAAGGCATGGGTGCTGGTGGGGCTGGCCCACATTATGAATATCGTGATGAATAGGATTTTACCGGCGACCAGGAGGTTCGCCAAGTTGAAGTCGGCCAATTGATAGGCCGCTAGACCCATGAGAATAAGGAAGACGGACATGGTGTCCCCTTTCCCCGCGGCGTGCATGCGCGTGTAGAAATCAGGAAACCGAATGATCCCGACGGCTCCTCCTAAAAAAAAGAGAATTCCAATACAGACGAGGACGATGCAAATGGTGGCTGGAATCATGATTCTTGCTCCTTGGGTTCGGAGTTTGAGAAGTTCTTGCTCGGATTGACGCGATCAAAATAGCGAGCGGCCGCTAAGGATCCGATAAAGTTTAGCAGGGCGTAGGTAAGAGCGAAATCCACAAACATCTCCACCCGTCCGTAGATCATGCCAATGATGACCAGTAGAACGGTTGTTTTGGTGCCGATTACATTTACCGCGACGATTCGGTCAATTGCGGTTGGACCCACAATGATACGCCAGACGATCGGAAACATAAGGGCGAAAATGGCAATTCCAGCGAAGATGAAGAAACTTTCCATTAGTTAGTGGTCTCCCTTTCAAAAATGGCGGCGATTTTTCTCTCCATGTCGTCACCCTCGACGCCTTCAGTTGTCAGGCTGCTAATGGAGTGGATCAGCAGTTCGTCGTCTTTGATGTCGATCGTTATGGTTCCAGGAGTTAGGGTGATCGAATTTGCGAGCATCCACTTCCCGAAATCGGTCTTCAGATTCGTCTTTATCCGAACCAGTTTAGGTTCGACTTCCGGCAGCTCATTGGGACTGAGGGCCAGTCTCAGGATGTGGATATTGGAAAGCCAAATTTGGTAAAGCATCCAAATCAGGTACCAAGGAATCCGCATGATTTGCTGCAACCGATTGCCAACTCCTTGGGAACGGTTCTCAAAAAAGAAGTTGGAGGAGATCGCAGTGATGAATGCGGTGGAAAGGATGCCGAGGGCGAGATGGAACCCATCGAACTGTCCTGAGAATATAATCCAGATCCCGAAGAGGATGAGGAAAATGCAGAAACGATACATGTAGGGAGGAAAAGTGAGGAGGTGAAATTGGACTGTCGCCGATCTTCGACGCGCTAAGGAAGTGGAAAACCGTTAGAAAAGGGTTTCAGGTTTTTTTCACAAGTCTTTTTGGAAAAAATAGGGCTCCTTCAAGCGGAATCGACTTTGGGAATCTTCGCCCGATCGTGATCACGAGCGCTAGCGGAGCTGAGTAAGGATTGATCTGAGGCCTGAAATGTTCTCCACTCGCGACCCAATGGATCTTGAAAGCAGACTGATCGTGATCGCTTGCGCTAACGCGTTAGCCTTCGACCTGTTTTCCTGGGACAAATGGATGTCCAAGTGGAAAAAACGGAGGGTCCCTGAATCGACCTTGCTGGCGGTGACGCTTTTCGGGGGAGAGGTAGGTGCGATCTGCGCCATGCTCTTGGTACGGCACAAGACCCGTAAGAGCTCTTTCTTATGGAAATTCTGGCCCAGCTTCGTGTTCGGAGTCGTTCTTACTGTCCTTTTCATTAGAGCCCGATTCTGACTGTTTTCAGGGAACCTTGGGTTTAAGACCTGTCAAAAGTAGGGTTTGGAGCTCGTTATCGCACCCTTTGATTGACGGGGAATAGTAAGAATTTATAGGAAAGTATCATGAGAAATGGGATCTTACTGGCTCGTGTGGGGGCTTTCGCTCTTGTCTTGGCGCTAGCGGGGACGAGTGTCTTCGCTAAAAAGGATGTTTACCGTTTTAAGTTTGGGCTGATTTCCCCCAATTCGCAGGGATCGGCGGAGGTGTATCTGGAAACCAAGGAAATCGAGAAGCACGCGGATCCCGCCTACGCTCACGGATTTTCGATCAAGCGAAAGGATGGCGCCCAGTTTTTTCTCTATTACGTAGTCCGTTTTCCAGAGCCAATGGATAACCTGCCAGATGGGATCGAACAGTATTACACGGTGCTTGAGGGCGGAAAGGCTCTGCAATCGAAAGAGGAACTCGTATGGGAGCTCAATCGCAGCTTTGTTTTCGACAAGTCAGACCCGGTAGGGCTGTACGAGATGGAAATCTATACCGACGGCGAATTGTATCGTAAAATAGAGTACAATGTGACGCCTGTCCCCGAATTCGACTTTTAAAGTTCTCTAGCGGGTGTCTTGATCTTTCCTTCGATGGATACATGCTCGAAATCCTGTTTTCGCAGCAATTCATGCACTCGTTTTTTTGCGGCGACAATTTGATCCCGACGGCTGTCTTTGGCCATGATTAGATGCATTGAAAGAACATGGGTTTCGCCGTCGAGTGTCCAGGTGTGGGTATGATGGGAATCGACGACTCCGGGAACTCTAGAAAGGCTCGCTTCAAAAGCCGCCCGGTCAAACGAGGCGGGAGCATGCTGGAGTAGTACGGAGAGCACTTTCCTTAAATTGCCAATCACGTTCCATAAAATGAATACGGAAATGAGAAGTGAAAGCAGGGGATCGATGATAGGAACATCCCAAATCATCATGACCGCGCTGCCAATGAGAACCGCACCCCATCCTAGAGTGTCCTCGATCAAGTGCCAGCTGGCCACCTTTTCGTTGAGAGAGCGCCCGCCTCTCAAATTCCAGGCGGCCGCTCCGTTAAAGAGGATTCCCAATACAGCGAGACCTAGCATACCAAATGCTTTGACCTCTTGCGGCTCACGCAGCCGCTCAATCGAGGTCCAACAAACAAGGGAAAGCCCCACTACTAAAATGATTCCGGTGACCAATGCCCCGAGAGTAGAAAATCGACCATACCCATACGTGTATTTGAAGTCTGGACCTTTTGCGGAGAGTCGCTGTAGATACCACGCTAGCCCCAGGGCCAGACAGTCACCCGAGTCGTGTAAGGCATCCGTAATGATCGCGATACTGTTCGTCCACAGGCCGCCAAAAATTTCCAAAGTGGTGAATCCCGCATTGAGAAAGAAAGCAATCTTCAGTCCGGAAATCGAGTCTTTGTGATGGTGATGACTATGGCTCACGAAACGGTTTCATGCGATTCCCCGATAGCTCGGCAAACCCCTCCTAGGGATTCAAGACCGACTGGGGATCAAACTTGTCGCCCGGTTTCACTCCGTGGCGTTGGAACCAGCCTTGGTTGGTTTCTAGGGCGTATACGAGGTCAAAGCGTATCGACTTTCTGGAGTTTTCGTCATGAGGGTAGAGCGGGTAAACTTCCCGCAAGACGCCGTCAGCCGTAAAGAATCCAATGTCGAGGGGGAGATGGGTGTTGCGCATCCAAAAAGACATTTGCTTGGGTCGATCGAAAATGAAAAGCATACCTTGGTCCTCCGGCATCGACTTTCGAAACATGAGCCCTTTGGCTTGAGTGGCTTGATCGATGGCCAGTTCAACTGATACCTGGGCGTGTCCAAAATCGACGACGGGAAGCGCGTTTTCCGGAACGTCGCTCTTGCGGGATTCGCTATCGCAGGCGGGGGTGATCGCCAAAGCGCAGAGGAGTAGAAGCGACAACGTGTGGGATCGGACTGGAATCATAGGAGTCCTCGTTGTCGCAATTCAATCTGGCCTTGGCAATCACCAACTTGGTTTGCTCGGCAGACGGTTTGCGCCTGTCTTTGAAGCTAGGCTCGGAAGCCTAGATTGTGTTTGTTAGTATTAGTCAGGTGTGAGGGAAATGGAATATTCTGGTTTAAAGAGCGGATGCAGTACGGGCTTCGAAGTGAGCCACCGCTTCGGCGGGCACTTTGCTTTTCCAGGAAGTTTTCCCGTTGGTTAGCTCGCTCGCTCTCAGTTCAAATTCAGGAAACACATTTTCGCCAAAAACGTTAATCACTTTCAAGGAAACCACTGGATCGTCTTCTGCCATATCAAAGGTCAGCGTGCCGAAGTTCATTGAGTCCGCATAAGGTTCCTCGATCGCGATCACCGCGGTGTTGTCCTCGGTGTAGTCAGGAGTCGGGTTCTGCGCCAACGGGCTGCTCACGAGCTCATAAAAGTCATAGCCGCCTTTGCGTGACATAGGGATCGCCTTGATTTCGGCTTCGTCATCGTCCCCGGACAGAAGGACGATTCCATCGATCTCGTTTTCACGTATGTAGCTAAAGAGACCATTGCGGTCTTCTGGATAGGCGGTCCAGGTATTGTGATTTTCTGCTGCCAGGTTACTCCAGCTGCTGCCGCTGAGAAGCACTTTGAATGTCGCTTCGCTCTGGCTGAGCTGCTGTTGCAGCCATTTCATTTGAACCTCTCCGAGAATGGTCGAGTGGTCAGCTTCGTCACGATAGGAATAAGTGTCGAGGAATATGAAGTCCACTCCGCCATATTGATAGTTAAAGTAGGACCCGGGAGCTTCCTCGGTTCCGAAGGAAGGATTGGGCCAGTAGCGTTGAAAAATATCGAGTGATTCCGCGAGCGCGTCCTGTGGCAAAGTGACGGGAGCATCCCAGGTGGAGAGCTGCGTAATCTAACGCAACAGGGGTTGCAGAAAGGGAACGCTTCGTTGACGTCGGTATTCTTCCGCTTGGAATTCTGGGGAAAGTTCGGAAAAGGCTTCATTGCCTCCCAGCCAGAAAAAAGCATGAGGACGCGCATTCTGCACCTGGAGCCAGATTGCCTGCAGTCCATCTTTGTCCGACCGGGCGCCAGATCCGAATCCGATCGAGAATTTCGTGCGCATCTCCTTGGACGGAGCGGTGAGCAGCGGGTAGCCATCGTAGTCGACGGGCTCGCCGTCCACGAGAACCTGGTAGTAGTAGAAAGAGTTCGGTCTGAGGCCTTCGATTGTAGCGGTCACGCAATAGTCGTTTTCCTTCGTTGCGATTATTGGAGACGTGAGTTGGGCATTGAAAAAGCTTGGTTGGTCACTGTAGCGAATGTTAAAGACGCTAGGGCCCGCGACTCGCGCCCAGATGGTGACGCTGTCAGATTCGATGCTCCCCACCATGGGACCCTGCATTAGACGTCCTTGAGAGATGAGGAGGGGGGGCAACAATGAGAATTACAAGGGCGGAGATTAAGGGTCTAAGATTGTGCGGCATCGGATTCTTTTTGTTTCAAGCGAATTGTTAAATCCGCGTTAATATAAAAATATTGTTAATCACAACGCCTCAAAAGGAAAGCCT
>Ga0255771_1000874_pt1 | contig 33784 bp, 26 predicted proteins | sample 011ome_19_FD_179969 | JGI IMG/M metagenome (GOLD analysis project Ga0255771, IMG submission 179969) | Coastal salt marsh microbial communities from the Groves Creek Marsh, Skidaway Island, Georgia - 011510BT metaG (version 2) | ecosystem: Environmental > Aquatic > Marine > Intertidal zone > Salt...
ATCGGAATGTTGCCAATCTTGTGGTTAATACTGATATGAATATCCACAGTGTAATTCTTTACGCTATTATGCATTTAAAAGTGAAGCATGTTGTAGTCTGTGGTCATTATAATTGCGGCGGTGTTGCTGCTGCAATGGGAAATCAAAGCTTAGGGTTAATAGACGGCTGGTTACGAGAGATTAGGGACGTTTATAGGCTTCATGCAACAGAACTTGACGCGATAACGGATGAAGGTGCACGTTACAATCGCCTTATCGAATTAAATGTATTTGAGCAGTGTAACAACATTCTCAAGACGGAGTACTTTCAAAAAAGTCATGCAGATGGCGGTGCTCCATCTGTGCATGGTTGGGTTTTTGACATTTCAAAAGGTGAATTAATTGATCTTGATTACGATTATAAGGGTCAGATGGATAGAATGAAGTCTATCTACGACATCAATGGATAAGATTGAAATATTTTCAAATAAATGGGGCGCCTTTACTGTAGCAAGTAGAGGCGCTTCTTTGTTGTCATTACAAATAGGAGGGAGAGAGCTGCTCCACGATTTTGGTGATCAATGGCAGGATTGGGCTTCCGGAGCAGTTATGTTCCCCTTTCCGGTTCGCATGTCCTCGGGGACGGTGATGAAATTCGAGGGAGCGGAATATCATTGGCCCATCAACGATGAGAAACACCGCGCTGCGTTGCATGGCTTTACGCCTTGGGAGGAATTTGAATTGGCTCAACTTCCGAATGGTATCCAAGCGAGTTGGACATATGACGGTTCGAAAGACTTTTATCCGTTTCCTTGTAAACTAACAATTACCTACATCCTCATTCAGGAAGGCTTAAGTCTTTCCTGTCGGGTTCAAAATTTAGGAATTAAGAGTTTGCCATATCATATGGGTTGGCATCCCTATTTCAAAACCAATGCCCCAGCATTAAACCCAGTGCCGGCCCATCGATTGAAGAAGAATGAAGTGAGCCATCCGGGCGAGAAAATTCCTTTTGATGAGTTCGATTGGGCGAAAGAAGTGGACGGTGCTTTTTTTATGGATTCTATCGAGCATGGGGATACCACCATCCAACCATTGTCCACTATTACGCAGGTATTCCGTCCGGCTGGAGCTCCCTTTGTGGCTATTGAGCCAATCACCGGTCTAGGTCATCCGCATTTTTCTTGGCGCACTGTACCACCAGGAGAAGCGGACGAGGTCGAAACCACTATTAGGTTGAAGCGTCGATAAAGTCTTTCAATTCAGCTTTACTAATAATGGGGTTGGCGCCTTCCTTACTCGCAACCATCGCGCCAAGAGCCGCTGCATAATCTAACGCAAGTTGAGGTTCCACTAAATGCGAAATACCGATGAGCATCGAAGCTAAAAAGCTATCTCCTGCACCCACAGTATCTTTTACCTTAATAGGAAAAATTTTGCTTTGAAGTGTTTCAAGATTATTGATCCAAAGTGCGCCCTTACCGCCTCGGGTCACTATGAGTTCTTGGGTGCCAAAGCGTTTGTGCAGGGCTTCAAAACCCTTTTCTGGGTTGGCGTCCAATTGCAACCACTCCGCAAGTAGCGCATATTCTTCCTCGTTGACCTTGACGATTTCTGTGCCCTCAAGTAATTCTAGGATTCGTACTTGGTCGATAAAAGGAGCTCTGAGGTTGAGATCAAAGACACGCATACTAGCCTTCGTCCTGAGCGCTTTCAAGGATTCGTAGCTCTGATTGTTTCGTGTAGCTAAAGACCCGTGCAAGAGTAGGTCGCCCTGTTCCCAAGAAATCTCAGGCGTACGAATAAAATCCCAAGCGCTTGGTTCGTCTATGGTGTAGCGCACCTCAGAAGGATTGGAGGTGTCCACCGTGACCGTTCCAGTGGTGTGCTCATTGGTGGTGATGAATGCTGTATTGACATCGCGCTCTTGTAGGATGTCTAAAAGCTTTTGGCCCAATTCATCCTCCCCAATGGCAGAAATCACAGCGCTTTCAAGCCCAAGATTTTGTGCATGTATAGCTACATTCATGGGTGCCCCACCCGGCTTTGCGCCAGAAGGGAAGAGGTCCCACAATACTTCCCCAAAGCTGTAGAGTTTAGGCATCCTTTGAGGTTAATTGGTCTTGTAATTCTTCCAGGCTGACCCCTTTGGTTTCGGGCATCATGAAGTGGGTGAAAAGTAGCTGAAGTACCATAAAGGCAGCGAAGAAAGCGAATACCGTCCAGCCCGGGAAAGCTTCGATCACTACCTCGCCGAGCATGGTGATGAGCGCTGCGAACACCCAGTGGGTTCCTGTACCCCAAGCTTGACCGGCCGCACGAACGCTATTCGGAAAGATTTCGGAAATGAATACCCAAATGACCGCACCTTGGCCTACTGCATGGGAAGCGATGAACGTGAGAATGAAGAATAGGTTGAATCCGGCCGAAGCCTCAGTTTTGAACCCATAGGCCACCATTGCTAGGGAGATGATATAGCCTACTGAGCCGATGTACATGAGAGATTTACGCCCCATTCGATCGATTAGATAGAGGCCTACGAAGGTGAAGATGAGGTTAGTTCCGCCGATAGAGATGGAAGAGAGGAGGGAGTCCGACGAGGCGAATCCTGCATTTTCCAAAATGACCGGTGCATAGTACAGGATGAAATTGATCCCGCTCAATTGGTTGAAGAAGGCCAGCAAGAAGGCGAGAATAAGGCTCTTTTTGTATTTGCTACTGAAAACGCCTTGGCGACTGGTTTCCTCGGAGGTGTGGTTTTTTATAGCATCTAATTCCGCTTGCGCTTTGCCTTTATCAGCGTGGATAAGTTGAAGCGTTGCTAAAGCTCCTGCTTCGTCGTTTTGTTGTACGACGAGCCAGCGAGGAGAATTGGGCACACCAAAAATCAAAAGGCAATACAATGCCGCAGGAATGGCTTCGACACCGAGCATCCAACGCCAGTCGTTACTCCCGCCAACGCCGTCGAGGAGGTAGTTCGAAATGAATGCGATGAGGATACCAAAGACGATATTAAACTGGTACAAAGCCACCAAACGACCTCGCGAGTTTGCGGAACTGATTTCGCTGATGTAGGTTGGAGCAGCCACCGTTGAGGCACCGACGCCGACGCCTCCCAAGAATCGGAAAAAAGAGAACATATATGGATCAGTAGCCAACCCAGAGCCCAAGGCGCTCACGAGGTAGAGAATCCCTACCCATATGAGGGTTTTCTTGCGGCCGTATTTTTTAGTGGGAATGCCACCGGCTAGTGAGCCTAGTACAGTGCCCCAAAGCGCCATAGACATGATGAAAACGCCATGAAACCATGCAGAGGTTTGCCAAAGTTCTTTGATGGGGGCATTTGCGCCGGAGATTACGACAGTATCAAAGCCAAACAAGAAGCCGGCTAAGGCCACCGTAAGGGACCAATTCCAAGTTTTGTTCATTTCAGAGTGAGTTAACGAGCTCACAATGTAATGAAATAATTTGCCCCTAGTATGCCGCGCTTAACTGCATCCAATAGGCCCAAGTTTGACCCAATTCCGCTTGCAATTTTGCCCGCTGGATTTGTGCTTTGGCGAAGTAACTGGTACGCAAATTGACCTTGATCAATTCACTATCGCCGAGGACGAGTTTTTTTTGCTCTGCTTGAAGTAATTGGAACACAGACTCTTGGTTGGCTAAGCTCGCTTTTACGGCAGATTCAATTTGGAGTAATTGGTTGGCCGTACTGCTCAGGGCATTGTTCCACTGATTTTCAATGGCCGATCGTTCCCATTGGAAGCTTTCTAGTTGTAGGTTCTGGCTCTGCGTGTAGCCTCTTCCTTCTCTTAAGAACAACGGGATTCCCAGTTTGGCCTTTACCAACCTATTGTTCGCATCGAAATCCCCTTGGCTCGGCAACGCTTCGAAATTACCGGGCAGCAAGTAAGCGCCTCCCACTGCAACGGTAGGTTTGAGGTATTCACGGGCCAATTGTCTTTTGAGTCGCAACTGCTCTTCTTTTTGATCGTTATAGACCCAGAGTGGGTGCTCCTTGCTTAATAATGAGGTTTCCATTTGCTTAGGCAATTCGGCAGACGGTCGAACATAGGGTTGTAGGACAACAGGGCGTTCCTCTACTGACCAAAGCCAGTTGCTCAAATCATATAATGCCTTAACCGCCTTGCTCTGTGCGCTGTAGAAATCCGTTTCCCAAGTGCTAACCAAGGCTCGGGCATCCAAGGTGTCCATCGCTGAGGCATCGCCGGCTTCGAAAGCTTTAATGGTAAAGGCATAGACTTCCATCGCGGCTTGCCACGCTACCTCATAGGCCTCAACGTTTTGGTCTGCCTCAAACCACTTCCAGTAGGATTGGACAGCTTTGGTCAATAATTCGTTGCGGTACAGCTCTGCTTCTGCGGCACTAAGTTCGACTCCGGCTTTTGCCAAGGCGAGGTCGGTGCGGCGCATATCTGTTAACAATCCTTTGCCGAGGTTGATCATGCCGCCGACGGCGAACAAGCCCTCAGGAGGTAGTTTGTCTTGTGGATTGGTATAGAGTCCATTGATGCTGTTCCAATCTAGTTGGAGTTGGACCGGGCTGGCCGTCGCACTGCTGAGTTGAACTCCGGGTCTGCGGTAGTATTGTTCTCCGTTGAATTCTTTACTGGCCAAAGTACCGCTGAGATAAGGGTCGAAGGCGCCGCGTGCCTTTCGAAATTCGGCTTTGGCAATGGGGAGTTTGTTGCCCACGGCTTTCAACAGTGGGTGGTTTTGGTCTACCCACTGGATGAATTCATCGACGGTCAGGACGCTATCGACCTCTTTGATTTGGGCCGAAAGTGTGGCTGAGAAGAAGAGTCCAATAAAGAGAAATCGCTTCACCATTATTTCAGCTTGAGTTTTGGTTTATCTAATTTCTCCTTGGCCTGCACCGGCTCATAGTAGTCCGGCGGGAAGGTATTGAGCTGACGCCACATTTCGTACCACACCGGTACAGTGTTTAGAAGCGCTATTCCTCTGGCGCCGGTTCCGGCACGCAAGTTTTGTGGCCATTCCTCGTCTGGAGCGACCAAAATGCGGTATTTACCATTTTCATTGGTGATTCGGTCGATCGCAATGACTGTCCCGCTGAAAGTCCCGTAGCTGGCATTTGGCCATCCTCTGAAAACGATGGCGGGCCAACCGTCGAATTGGAACATGACCTGGCTGCCTTCATGAATCAAAGGCATGTCCATGGGGCTGATGTAGAGTTCAACGGCCAATTCATATGCGGTAGGTACAATCGTGGCCAACGGCGTGCCCTCTTTCACAGTTTCGCCGATCCCTTGCTTTTTTACCTTGGCGAGCATCCCTGTCTGTGGCGCTAAGATGTAGTAGTAGCCGCTGCGCACTTGGTAATTGCGCAAGGTGTTTTGCAGTTTTGCGAGTTCACCTTGGCTGGCGGCTAGAACGCCTTGAGCCGTGGCGAGTTCGCTTTGTGCTTTCGAAATCTTCTCGAGATACGCATTGCTGTTGTTGCCCAATTCTAATTTGGCATCGAGCTGCTTGTTTTTGCTCATTTCCCACTTTTGCTGTGCTTCTTGAGTTTTCGCGATGCTTTGGGCCAGCTTCACACGATACTGTTCCACTTCCGTGCGACTTTTCAATCCTTGATTGAAGAGCTGCTCAAAGCGATTGGCCTGGTCTTGTGCAACCTTTAGATTTTGTGACTCGGCAGCATAGTTCGCTGAATCTGCCTGCGCAGCAGCACGGGCGGCTTGTAGCTTAAAGGTCAAGCTTTGGGCACTAATTCCTTGATTGGTTCGTAAGGTTTTAACTAAAGATTCTAAGGCGCTAACCTTCGCAACATAACTGGCGACGCCGTTTTGTTTAGCATCTAATTGTTCGCTGGTCCGTGCAATGAGCTCAGGATCCAAGTACTCGTTTTTGATTTCCTGCAGCCTAGCAATCGTGTCGCCTTTCTCTACTAGATTTCCTTCGACCGCGTACCATTGTGCGATTTGGCCTGCGATGGCGGCTTGAATCTCGCTAGGACGCTGCTCTGGCTGGCGCATAGTGACGGTTCCTTTGGCTTGGATGTTTTGGGTCCAAGGAAGAAAGAGGCTGCCTAGACTTATGAATGCTGCGATGATAAAGAGTCGCTTTACTTTGGGGCCGATGAACGGGTTGTTCAATTTCTCAAAGCTCTTGTAGCGCTTTTGATCTAATCGGTCAATAATTCTATTTTTCGAAATATTTAGCATGGCTTATAGTTCGATGGTTAAGGTGCTGTTCTCTTTTACCGTAGGCAGGTTAGATGCTGCCACCAGTGTCCAAGGTTGGGTGGGGTCCCAAATGAATTCAATAATGCTCTTCCGCTCTCTTGGGTCAAACAGGTGGAAGATATCGTCTAGCAAGAGTAGGCGTGGGCGAACGACAATGGCTCGTGCCAACAGGATTCTTTCCACTAAACTGCTTGATAAGGGACGAGTAGTTGGTCCAACCATGGTATCATACCCTTTCGGTAGAGAACTCAAGAATGCTTTGAGTCCAAGACCTTCTACTGCCCACTCCACATCGCTGAGTTCGATTTCCGGCCTGCCTAGAGTGATGTTTTCTATCAAAGTTCCCTCGAAGAGATCTTCACTTAAAAAGCAATCCCCCACGTGATATCTTAGGTCAGCTGTGTTCAAGTTGCCGGATGGATAACCGTTAAAACTTACTGTACCATGAGTAGGTTCGTATTGTACGGCGAGAAGTCGCAATAAGGTCGATTTACCTGAACCGTTTGGGCCGGTAATGACAGCTCTCGATCCGGAGGGTATATTGAAATTCAAGTTGTTCAGGATCGCGCGTGAACCATCCTCGGACATGTAGGTAAGGTCCTTTAGTTCCAAAGAAGCGCCCATACCCGTATCAATGGTGTGAAAAAGCATGGCGCCTTGGTCTTCCTCTAGTGGGATATCCGTGACTGTACTCATCTTTTCTACGGCCGTCAATACGTCGTAGATAGGCTCCATAGTTAGGATGAGTTTCTCTGCAGAGTTGATGATGAGAATGATGACGATTTCTGAAGCAACGAATTGGCCCACATTAATCTCATTTTGTATCACCAAAAGCCCTCCGATAATCAACAAACCCAAGGTTACGAAAGCTTTGAATCCGACGATGTTGGCGTATTGGAAAATCAAGACTTTCCAGTGGCGCTTGCGATGCTCTAGATAGCTGTTGACCAATTCGTCCGTGCGCTCCAAGGGCAGTTCAGTATGTCCTGCTCTTTTGAACGTGTCCATCGTGCGGGCAATTTCCTTGAGCCAATGTGCTATTTTGTATTTGTACGTACTTTCTTTCATGCTACTCTCTAGTCCACGGGGACCGGTGTAGTAGAGAATGGCAATCAAAACGACGATCAAAGCCACGCCAAAAGTGATGAAGAAGGGGTGGTAGGTACTCAATAGAATGAGGCCTATCAAGATTTGCAAAGAAGATGCGCTGAAGTCCATGAGGATCTTAGAGAGTCCTTTTTGCACGTTCAGCGTATCAAAAAATCTATTGATCAGCTCAGGCGGGTACTGGCCTCGGATGGAAGCATTTTGAAACCTGGGGATTCTATAGGTGAATTCAAATGCTGCTCGTGTGAAGATGCGTTGCTGCAAGATTTCAGAGATGGATAATTGAAGTACTTGTAGAACGCCCCCTATGAGCACACCTGCTGTTACTACCGCGCTGAGAATGATCCAGCTAGTGCTCACCATTCCCGCTTGGATTAGGCCAATGATGGCTTGTACACCGAGGGGTAGACTCAGGTTCACGATAGCGTAAAAAAGCGCATAGGCGTATAGGTACATGATGTCTCTGCGGTCCTCCGAGAGCATCGCTATAAATTTCTGGAAAGGGTTTTTGGTCATCGCTTTTGAATAGAGTTAAGGGTCATTTCGGTTAGAAATTCTATGATGGCTCCTCGGCCAGTAGCAGCGTCCGTGAGGCGTGGTAGGTGTTCGGTGAAAAACTGCTGGCTCTGGGCCGCGGAAATCACGGTCGAGAACAAGCTATGAGGGTATTTATACGCTGGGTTGATCTGTAGCGCCAGGTTTCCAAGCGTGTCGCAGATGCGTTTGTACCCAAGAAAGTAACCTTCTTCATTTTCAGCATCAACTTCTTTGGTCAGGTAGATTTTTGGGTATTCCGCCACGACCAAACGTTGAAGGGTGCCTTCGTCAATGTGAGGGATGCGCTCATCTTCGTCCATAGGCAAAACCAGTAACTCGATGGCTCGCTTGAGTTTGTCATCCGCGCTATTTAGCATCATGAATTCTTGCGCCATTTTTACCTCAAGCCAGCCCCAGTACCAGTTGATGAGGTAGGCGAGGAGCTGGTGTTTGTTTTGGAAATAGCGGTAGACACTTGCTTCAGTGCTTTCTATAGCGAGTCCAATTTTTTTAAAGGTTACATGCTCATATCCCATCTCTTCCACGAGTTCAATACTCTTGGACAGGATGCGTTTGCCGAGGTCAGTTTCCTCGGGATTCTTGTTGTAGAGCTTGGCGCTCACTGAAATATTCAGTGCATTCATATGATATTAACGCTAAAGTCAAGTAATTGTTTAACAATGCAAACATAATAGTAATACTATCAAAAAGCGATATATCCATAGAATAAGCCTACCTTCGCATCGCGTTCTATGACGATCGCACCTAAAACCGCTTTATGACTTTTGATTCCTTAGGACTCGATTCTCGAATCCTAGATGCCTTGAAAAATCAAGGATATACCACGCCAACTCCAATACAAGCTCAAAGCATACCCATCCTCTTGGAAGGATATGATTTACTAGGAACAGCGCAGACAGGTACCGGAAAAACAGCCGCCTTTACTATTCCTATTATAGAGCATCTGCTTCAGGCTGAATCCTTCAAGACAAGAAAAATCAAGGCCTTGGTCGTAACGCCAACACGTGAGCTTGCGCTCCAAGTAGCCGAAAATGCCAAGCGATACAGCCGAGGCACTGGTATTCGAACTGCCGTAATTTTCGGTGGAGTAGGACAGAGCCCTCAAGTCGATCAATTGAAAAAGGGCGTTGACTATTTGGTCGCTACTCCTGGCCGACTCTTGGATCTTCATCAGCAAGGCTTTATCGATCTAAGATTCTTAACGCATTTCGTACTCGATGAGGCAGATCAGATGTTGGACATGGGCTTCATCCATGATATCCGCAAGCTATTGAAGATCATCCCTCAAAAGCGTCAGAGTTTGTTTTTCTCGGCCACCATGCCAAAGGATATTATCTCTTTGAGCGAGCAGATTCTCAAGCCAAACTATAAGCAAGTGCGCATAGCGGTGGCAAAGCCCACTGCTGAGCGTGTTTCTCAAGAGGTTTACTACGTGGCGAAGAAAGAAAAGCCTGCTTTATTGGTGGAGTTATTGAAGTCTTTCAACGGGGAAACGCTGGTCTTCGGGCGTACGAAGCACGGTTGTGATAAGGTCGTTCGTATCCTCTCTAAAAAAGGCATAAAGGCAGCTGCCATCCATGGAAATAAGAGTCAAAATGCGCGTCAGAAGGCGCTCAAAGGTTTCAAGGACGGGGAATTGCAAGTGTTGGTGGCCACCGATATCGCCGCGCGCGGAATTGATATTTCAGGACTGGAATACGTTGTGAACTATGAGTTGCCCAATATACCAGAGACCTATGTGCACCGCATTGGGCGCACGGGTCGTGCAGATGCCTCAGGGAGCAGCGTATCTTTCTGTTCGGCGGACGAACGCGAGTATTTGAAGGATATCGAGAAGCTGATAAAATTGGATATTCCATTGGTAGAAGACCATCCATTTGCGGCCGGGGCTGCGGAGGAGTGGGCTGATCCAGAAAATCGTAAGCCTAAAAAGCCAGGCCAACGCGGTCCTCGACCTGGACGCGGCGGCAAGCCAAAATCAGATCGTCCAAAAGGTCCTCCTGGTGTCGGCGGCGGGAAGCGTAAACCTCGCAGACGTTAATCTAACTTCAGTAGGGCTCGCACCCCTTTTTCGAACTTTTCTCGGCTCCAATTTTTGATGGGGAAACCCGCTGGGCCCATGTTGTTTTTGACAATGAGGCGCATCCAAAGGAATTGGTCTGCGATGTGCGGAATAATGAGCTGTGGTACATCAAATCGCAAGGCGGAATGTGTGGTGCCTGAACCTCCGTGGTGCACTACGGCGCGAACTTTGGCGAAGAGCCAATCGAAGGGAACGTCATCAATAATGTACACGTGATCGGGAACTTCGCCTTTAATCTCAATGCCGCCCCAACCTCTATTGATGATCACAGGGAGGTCGAGGGTTTGCGAGACACTCAGGATATCTGCTCCGACTTGTTTGGGCTGTCCGTTGACCATGGATCCGAAGCCGATGTATAAAGGATTAGGGTGTGCTTCAAGGAAGGAGGTTAGTGATGTTGGTGGGGTCCAATTCTTGGATTTATTCCGCTCCCGGTAATCAATGACCTTGACGTGTGCCGGCCAGTCTATGGGTTGCGGGAAGAGGCGTCCCGAGACCGCATACTCGACGGGAAGTTTCTCGAGGAGGAATGTTTTGAGTTCGGCTTGTTTTAAAATTGGCCACCCCCAATCCTTTAAAACGGGATTTCCGTATCCTAGAATAGCTTGCTTAATCAATGCGCTGTTGGCCAAAGAGTAGGTCCAACGGTTCCATCGGCGACCGCGCGGGGTGCCAAATCCTATGGCGGGCTCGTGGTCTACGGCATGTAAAAGGCAGGGTACAGGTGATAGGAGCTCTACCCGTTGGGCTTTACGTAGTGCTGCAATTACCGGGTAAACACATTTGATATGGTAAATAATTAGGGCCGATTCGAAGGCATCGCATGCCGCTTTTTGGTCTCGGATAAGCTGCTGCTGCAGGGGTTTGGTGCTTTTTAGGAGCTTTAAGATCGTTTTTAACCGGCTCCACCCAGAACCTATTTGGCCTGTGAATTTTTTGACTTCAGGGTCATCCATGAGTGCCAAGAAATCCGGGGTCATGGGATAGAAATTCGGGCTTACCTGCTGGGCTAGCAATTGGAATTGGGCCGGCATACAAAAGGCAATCTGGTGCCCCGCCTGTTGTAATTCTTCGCCTAAGGCTAAAAATGGTTCCATATCTCCCCGAGAACCTAGGGACATGAGTAAAATTTTGTCCATGGAATGAAGATACATACAGTAGGCGAGAATGATAACCTTCGCGCACCTTTGGTGCTCGACTCGCTGCTGCGCAGCTGAAGTTTTCTTTCACTGGCCCCGTGTGGAGTGGATTTTTCGTTCAAACAAAGCCAGCGCAATTCTTGCGCTGGCTTTGTTCTTTCTCGGGATCACCAAGTGGAGCTGGCGAGAATCGAACTCGCGTCCAAACAAGGAAGCCTGAGGCTTTCTACATGTTTATCTTGTGATTAGTTTTTCGACCAATCTCTGAGCACAAGCACCCTAATCATGGCTTAGCCTCTAAACTTGAATTAGCCCGCGAGGCGAGAGCTAATTGCATTCCCGAATTTTCCACACCTCGTGATCAAGCGCCTCAGGACTTGGGCTCTTGCGAGATGTTCAGCTCCTACACCTAGTGTAGGATTAGCAAAATCGACATCCTGTCAGATTAAGCGGCCAAAGCGTAAGAATCTTCGCCAGTTATAAAAAGTGAAGCGGTGTATTAACGAGCTGCCCCTTCCGCGCTCGACATGCTTACATCAACCTTCGGCTTGCTGTCAAAACCAGTCAGCCCCGATGTAGAGGGCAAAGATACACCAATTCTATGCCAAAATTGTGCACAGTTGTACTACCTTTAGTAGCATGAAAATCGGCATTCTTAGAGAGGGTAAAGTCCCTATAGATAAGCGTGTAGCACTGACCCCGCAGCACGCCTCGACATTACAACAAACATTTTCTTGCACGGTGGTGGCCCAACCATCGCCCATACGTGCCATCGGAGACGATGAATATGTAGCAGCTGGTATCGAGTTGCAAGAGGATTTGAGTGATTGTGATGTACTCTTTGGGGTTAAAGAAGTGCCCATAGATCAGCTCATCCCGAACAAGACTTATTTTTTCTTTTCGCACACGTACAAAAAGCAGCCTTACAATGCCAAATTATTAAAGGCCTGTGTGGAGCGTAACATTCGTTTGATTGATTACGAGTTGCTCACTAAAAATGGTGCCCGTGTGGTGGCTTTTGGCCGATTCGCCGGGCTAGTGGGAGCGTACAACGGCTTGCGCGGATGGGGAGAGAAATACGGTCAATACACATTGAAGCCGGCCCACAAGTGCAAAGACATGGAAGAAATGTTTGCGCAACTTCAAGGCATGAATTGGCCTTCGGATGTACGAATTCTGTTGACAGGAAAAGGCCGTGTGGCCTCAGGTGCAGTGGAAACGCTTCTAGCTTCGGGGATTCCTCGGATTTCCCCGGAAGAGATTTCGGATTGTGAGGGTTGTTTTTGGAGCCAATTGGACGTAGAAGAATACTATAGAACTAACGACGGAAGGCCTTTCGATCGAAAGGAGCTCTTTGCAGATCCGAGCGGCTATGAAAGTGATTTCATGCGGTATGCGTCATTTGCCAAGCTGTACATCGCTGGGCATTATTACGATAGCCGGGCGCCTTTCATTTTTACGAGAGAGGATGCGAAGCAGCCGGATTTTGCCATTTCTTATGTGGCGGATATCAGTTGTGATATAGACGGTCCGGTAGCTTCAACGTTACGGGCTTCTACCATTGATGCCCCGTTTTATGGATACTTAGCCTCTGAGGAGAAAGAGGTGGGACATGATCACCCTGAGGCAATTGGCGTGATGGCGGTAGATAACCTGCCGTGCGAGTTGCCAAGAGATGCCTCGCTAAGTTTCGGTAGTGACCTGATGACCCATGTTATCCCAGCGCTTTTTAATGGCGATAAAGAAGTTGTGCTAGCACGTGCTACGGAATGTGAAGGCGGTGCGTTGACCGAAAAATACGCTTATCTTCAAGGATATATAGATCAAGCCTGATGGCTAAAAACACATTGCATACTCAGAAATCGGCCACAGATGGACCTTCAGTGAATCCGAAATTTCAAGCGGGTAAAAGACCTGCTTGGAGTCTAGAGGAATTGGAGCGCGCCATTCTCATTGGGGATCGTGCGGCGCTTGCGGCCGGGATCACCTTGGTAGAAAGTGAAGCGGCTGAGGATGTGGTGAAGGCAGGGGCACTGCTAGAAAGGTTGTTGCCACATGCCGGGAATAGCGTGCGATTGGGAATTTCTGGAGTTCCTGGAGTAGGTAAGAGTACATTTCTGGAATCCTATGGGGTACACTATTTAGAGTCGAATAAAGAGGCACGGTTGGCCGTGTTGGCCATTGATCCTTCTTCGTCGAGGTCTCACGGTGCTATTTTGGGGGATAAGACCAGAATGGTAGAGCTCGGGCGCCATGAGCGTGCTTTTATTCGTCCTACGGCTTCTTCGGGAGCACTGGGCGGTGTGGCGAGGGCGACAAAGGCTGCCATCGTATTGTGCGAGGCTGCAGGTTATACGCACGTGTTTGTAGAGACCGTTGGCGTGGGGCAGAGTGAAACGGCAGTCTCCCAAATGGTCGATGCATTCTTGTTTTTGGCCATGCCGGGGACCGGAGATGAGCTGCAAGGCATTAAGAAGGGGATCATGGAGATGGCTGATTTGATTGCCATCAATAAAAGTGAGGGCGAGCATGCTCCAGCTGCCAAACGAACCTGTGTGGAATTACAGCGCGCGTTGCAATTGAGTACGAGGGACGAGTTTAATTGGACCCCCACCATTACCTTGATTTCAGCATTGGAAAGCCAAGGATTCGAGGAGCTGAATGCCGCTATCGATCAATGTATCCGCCATTCTAGAGGGCAAGGTTGGTTCGATGAGAAGCGTCGTCGACAATCAGAATATTGGTTTGAAGTGGAAGTGCAGCATTCGTTGCAAAGTGTGCTGCAACAGCATGATGGGTTGCAGGCAGCCTACGACGCCTTACGAGCCAAGGTGAGTCAAAGCGAACTAGACCCATTACAGGCATCGAAACTATTTATCGAAGAATTGAGACGTCGGCTCGACAGTTAGAAATTGCGCGCGGCTTCGTGCTTGAGTAGAAGGATGGCCGCCTTCGTTGGGAAGATATCTCCCGTCATTTCGAGTTCAATCAACTTGCGGCTGAGGTCCGCAGCAGTAGCATTTTCATCCATTTCGGCGGTGACTTTGTTGATCATACTGACAACTTGGCTTTTGGCGCTGACGATGTTATTCCAAATTTTATCACTCACATACACCTGCTGAGAAATATTGTATTCGTACTCCTGACGGATAGCATCAACCAAGGTTTTGCGGTAGGTGCCTAAGGTCATGTTGCCGGGTTTTACACGAGTGACCAATTGGTTTGGGGTAATGCGCTCCAAGAATACAGTAATGCGCTCAAAGGCTTGAAATCTTAGGGGAAGCGCTTTTTTAGAAAGATCCTTGCGTAAATAAAATTGGCGACGCTTCTCCTCATTATCTACAAAGTTCGATAGGAGTAAGTAGGTGAGTAGCAGCATTAAAGCGGCTGGAAAAGTATACTTAAGGATTTCAATAAATGCTTCCATAATTCTGTGTTGAGGCTTACAAATATCGTTAAATTTGTCGCCTTACAACACACAACACACTACTTCTATAATGCAAGCACTTTCACAACGCGCACAGGAGATGGGACTTCCCATGACTATTGAAATGGCCAAAAAAGCACGAGAACTCAGTGCTACTGGCAAACAAGTCATCAGTTTATCTCTAGGCGAGCCGGATTTCGACACTCCTGATTTTATCAAGGCTGCGGCGGTGGAAGCCATGGAGCAGAACTACACGCATTACATGCCGGTTCCTGGATTCTCTGATCTTCAGGAGAGCATCGCAAAGAAGTTCAAGCGCGATAACGGGCTGGATTACGATCCAAGCCAAATTGTCGTGAGTACAGGCGCCAAGCAAAGCTTGTTGAATGTCTTTTTGACCCTTGTCAACCCTGGAGATGAGGTGATCATTCCTGCGCCGTATTGGGTGAGCTATATGGACCAAGCCAAATACTGTGGTGGTGAAGTAAAGATCCTTCCAACCACTATGGAAAGCGGTTTCAAGATTACCGCAGCACAGTTGGAAGCCGCCATTACTCCGAAATCGAAAGTGTTGATTTTCTCTTCTCCGAACAATCCTTGTGGTGCCATTTATAGCAAAGAAGATCTCGCTGCGATTGCTGCAGTGGTCGCGAAACACCCGAACCTATACATTATCTCGGACGAGATTTATGAGTTATTGAACTACGGTGAAGTCGAGCACGTAAGTATTGCGAGCTTCCCAGAGGTTTATAACCAAACCATTACGGTCAATGGATTGTCAAAAGGCTTTGCGATGACGGGATGGCGTATTGGATATATCGGGGCGCCGGAATGGATTGCGAAGGCATGTACTAAGTTCCAAAGCAACTTTACTTCTGGGACCAATTCTGTGGCCCAGCGCGCCTGTATCGCAGCTGTAGAGGCGGATCCTTCAACCGTGCAATACATGGTAGATACCTTTGCTGCACGTCGTGCGAAGATGGTGGATTGGATGAATGATGTCCCTGGATTTGAGCTAGATACGCCTCCAGGAGCCTTTTATGTGTTCCCTCGTGTTTCTAGTATCTTAGGAAAGAAATTTAATGGCAAGGTCATCGAAACTTCTCTCGATTTGAGCATGTACCTGTTGGAAGAAGGGTTGGTGAGTACCGTGCCTGGTGATGCCTTTGGGTTGCCAGGCTATGTTCGATTCTCTTATGCTGCGGCAGAAGCAGAGTTGGAAGAAGCGGTTCGTCGCGTGAAAGCAGCCGTTGCCAAACTAGAAGACTAACCATGAAAATTGAGGTATCCAACGGCGAAGTGTTGGACAAATATTCGATCCTCCAAATTAAGAGCGAGAGAATCGCGGATCCCACAGCGCTCAAAAACATACGCCGAGAGCTGGAAAGCATTCAGCCTGCCGTGGATGCCATTCGTTCCCTGGAATTTTCGGGCACTCTAAGTACTTTGCAAGACCAGCTGTTGGAAGTAAACACCTCACTCTGGGAGGTAGAAGACGTGTTGCGCGGGCTGGAGAAATCGCAAGATTTTGGTCCTTCATTTGTGGCCGCTGCCCGTAGCGTGTACCAGCTGAACGACCGCAGAGCCGCCGTGAAGAAACAGATTAACCTCTTGACAGGTTCAGATCTGATTGAGGAAAAGTCGTACGAGAAATACGATTAGAATTCTTGATTCTCAGGGAATCGGGGTAAATTCGATAAACGCAAAAGTCACATTGTGAAATTGAAACAACGCATCAACGCCGCGCGTGAGTTCATCAACATCCGTATTTACGATAGCCGAGATTTTGTGATGTCCTCCCTAGCTACAGGAAGCCTCTTTGTAGCGACGTTCACGTTGATGGTTCTGGTATTTTATCACGGCTACGAGCTTGATACATGGCGCAATGAGCTCGTAGGCTTTATCGTGAGAGGCTCCATAGCCTTTTACCTGCTCAAGTTCTTTCTTGAACTCTTCTACAACTTCCATCCTCGAGAATTTTTAAAGGACCGAATGTGGGAGGGGATCCTCATGTTGTTCCTCATTGTGGACATCTTGGTCATAAATATTTTCCAGTTTGAGGTCTTAAATGAATTGGGTCAATTCCTAAAAATCCCAGGACTCCAAGAAAGTTTTATGCTCTTTTTGCAGCTCTATTTCCTGGTGATTGTAGGCTTGGAGTTTGGCAAGGTTGGCGAGCTCTTGCCCAAGAGCAAGCTAAGTCCTCCGGCCCTGTTGATCCTCAGCTTTGTTCTACTCATCATCATGGGTGCAGGTCTGTTGATGCTGCCTGAAATGACCATTAAAGGCCATAGCGGATTGGACTTCTTGACAGCACTATTCACTAGTATTTCGGCCAGTTGTGTAACGGGATTAAGTCTTATTGATATCAGCCAAATCCTGAGCGGAAAGGGCCATATCGTGGTCATGATATTAATGCAGCTTGGCGGTTTGAACATCATTTCATTCGCTGCCATATTCGCTATTCTACGCGGCGGCTTCGGCATGCGTCAAGCAAACTTTATGAGCGAAAACCTTGGAGAAGACCTTAATCGCAGCCGCTCATTAATAGGCGCCATTTTCAGATTGACCATTTTAATTGAATTAATAGGAGCTGGATTGTTGGCCATTCTCTGGAGAGGCAAATACGATGGCTTAGGAGAAAATCTCTTTTACAGCCTGTTTCATAGTGTTTCAGCCTTCAACAATGCAGGATTCTCCTTGTTCAGCAATAGTTTGGCAAGTGAGGGAGTGAGCCATGAGTTTGGGGTACATGCCATCATTGCGATCTTGATTGTATTGGGGGGTATAGGATTTGGGACCATTTCGGACTTGCTCAAGCAGCCTTGGCGCAAACAGTCGATGGCGAAGTCATGGCGGAGTTTGCGCGTTGGCACTAAACTTGGTTTGGTAGTGTCGGGGGTATTGATTGTTTTTGGTGCTGCGATGGTTTTGATGTTGGAAGGGCACCAGGGATCCATTGGTCCACAGCTCAGCCACAGCCTATTCCAAAGCATTACCGCACGTACGGCCGGGTTCAATACGGTTAACTTCGGTGCTATGGCCACCCCAACATTGTTATTCTTCATCTTCCTCATGTTTATTGGTGGGGGTTCTGGATCAACCGCTGGGGGGATTAAAACGAGCACCTTTGCCTTGGTCTTCATGAGTGCAGCTGCGACCATTCAAGGCAAGAAGAATGTGAATCTTTACAAAACCCAGATTCCTTGGGGATTGATGAATAAAGCTTTTGCAATTTTCTTATTCTCGGCCGTGAGTATTCTAATAGGGATCTTTTTATTGACCGTCTTTGAGCCGGAGAAAGCCTTATTGGATTTGGCCTTTGAAGAAGTTAGTGCCTTTTGTACCGTAGGATTGAGCACGGGCATCACCCCAACGGTGTCCTTGGGCGGTAAGATTGTCTTGATGGTTTCGATGTTGATCGGCCGTGTGGGTACGTTGACATTGGCTTTCGCGTTGAGCGACCGTAAATTAGAATCAAACTCTTTCAAGTACCCGAAAGGTTCGATGCACGTAGGATAAAAAAAACCGCCCGAAGGCGGTTTTCTTAGTTTTTGTCTTGGAAGTCGAGGTCTTTAATCCCCAACGTCTTTAGCAGCTTCTTTCCGTTGATCTTCAGTGTTTCCTTTATTCCGGTGGCCATTTTGCGAACGGTCCCATCGTCAGGGCGTGAGATAAACTTAGAATCTCTGTAGGTCACACCGTCCTCTGGTTTTGTGTAGAAGTAGGTGTAGAAACTCTTGCGTGATTCTCCTTCTGGAATGTCGATTTTACCGTAGCCGTGCGGACTATTGTCGTCCGTATAGAAAATTACCGCTGTGTTGAATGTTGGTGGAACTTTTGTGACCAATTCTGTCATCTCTTTATTCCACAACTCCAAGTCACCACCGTATTCTGGCTGCCAATTTTTGTTGAGGTAGACCAATAGGTTCAATCGGCGCCACAATCCTAACTTAGGGTTCATATTGACATCGATATGAACATCTACATACGAACCATTGCGGCCCTGGTGAACTCCCGAGCCCAATGCATCTGTAGTGGTATGTAAACCGTCAATTCCTGTGATGCGGCCCAATTGCTCGCTCCATTCCTTAGATCCTACAGCCGAACGAACCTTTGAGAACGATGGGTGCCAGCGATCGAAGTGGTAATCTTCGCTTTTGTCTTCGTTCAAGCTCTTGCGCTTCACATTCAATTGGTCAATAGAAGGGAAGTTGTTGAACAGGTCCAATGCAATGTCCTCCTGGAAGAAGTCTTCCAGAACAATGTGCTTGCATGGCGATGCCGTGTAGTAAGCAGTTTTTAATTCTGCTGCAAAAGCAGGATCTAGGTATTTGGGGTTGATGATTCCTTCGACCATGGTATTAATCTTGTTGTCCAAATATAGTAGTTGCTACTTTTTTCCTCTAGTGATATCTGTCAGTTTTCCGTAGACCTTGAAAAATATTTTAGGCAAATACCTTTTAAAAGGCACGGCCCATTTTTCATATCCACCTATAACAACGTGCAGGGGTGGTTGGTTCTTTTGAGTGATCCGGTAGAATTTTCGGGCCAATTCCTCTGGCAGCATCCCTTTCTCCTGTGCCACACTATTCTTGCCAATAGGCTTGCCATCTGGTCCTAAACTGCTCAGTGTCACATTAGTGTTGATAAAGCCAGGACTCAATATTCCTGCGTGCACCGGAGTTTTGCGCAATTCATACTGTAGGCTTTCCATATATCCGACCACTGCGAATTTACTCGCTGCATAGGCTGCAAGTTTTGGGCTACCGAAATAAGAGAGTATGCTGGCTACGGACCAAATTTGTCCCGAGCCTTGCTCCAACATCACAGGCACCATAGCCTTGGTCAAGGCTGCTGTACCCCAAAAATTCGTCTGCATCACCTTTTCCTCAACATCGAGCGACATCTCAACAACACGGCCTAAATGTCCCATACCGCCGTTATTGACCAAAATATCAATCTGACCAGTATAGCTTAGCGCCTGCTGCGTCCATTGATCAGCCTTCTCGTGTAGAGATAAATCCAATACTAAGACAGCGCTGTTTTCGGGGTGAGGCAACTGCTGCTGAACTTCTGCAAGGACTTTAGTACGTCGGGCACTCAAAATGGTAAAGTAACCATGGCGATTAAATTCCATCGCCATAGCCATACCTATTCCACTGCTACTTCCTGTAATCCAAGCTGTTTTCATACGCCTAAAATACAGGAAAGTTTAGTACTTCTTATTGCGTTTTCCAGCCGGTTTGCCTTTTGAACGACCTCTGTTTTCTCCTCTTGGACTACCGTACCCACCACGTGAGCGTGAACGATCTGAATCAAAAGAAGAGCGGTCACTACGGTGGCGTGGTCGGCTGTCGTCGCTGCCTCTAAAATCACCGCCTCTGTCGTCGCGTCGCTTTCTCGGGCGATCGTCATTGCTACGGAAATCATTGCCGCGGAAGTTTTGGTCGCGATCGTCTCTACGACGGTCTCCGCGGCCACCGCGATCTTCGAAGCGATTGTCACTACGGAATTTTTTCCCGCTAGAGATACGCTCGCGCTTTTGACGGCGTTGACCGCCTGAAGCACCACCGTTAGAACCAGAGCCTTCTTCGAAGTAGGCATTGACTACATACGAGCCTGTTTTAGCACCACTCAATCTGACAGCGACTTCAACTGCAAAACGATCTTCTACATCAATACGAGTAAAGGTTTTATCCATATCGATCTTACCGATGCGGATTTTCTTTCCTTCCATGGTATCGTTGATCAATCCAATCAAGCGACTTGGGTTTACGTTTTGACGGTATCCTAAATCAACTACGATGGTTTTGAAACCTTCCTCGCTGCCTCCGCCAGATTTGCGTGGACCGTGTTCCTTGAATTTCTTGGGTTGCTCGTTAATATCACGTGCGCCGCGGTAACGACTCAAAATCAATGAGGTTTCATGACCTAGGAATCGTTCAATCAATTCTGCTTTGCTGAGGTGGGCCAATTTATCCATGGCGCTCTCCAACAACATCGGATCCAATTCATTGGCAAATTCAAATTCTACTAATTCATCAATGGCTTGGCCTATTTTGATTCCGCAAATCGCTTCACCACTTGGCACTTGCTTCTGCTCGAACTCCTTGCCGATAATGCGCTCAAGGTTGTTGACCTTTCGCATGTTTCTACCGTGAGTGATGACGATAGAAATACCAGAAGATCCGGCGCGTCCGGTACGACCTGAACGGTGTACATAAACCTCGGGATCATCAGGGATGTTCACGTTGATTACATGGGTTAGTTCATTAACATCGATACCGCGTGCAGCCACATCTGTCGCCACCATCACATTCAATTTACGCTTACGGAAGCGATTCATCACCTCGTCGCGTTGCGCTTGGCTCAAATCACCGTGCAAGGCTTCAGCACGGTACCCGTCGGTAATCAATTGTTCGGCAATGCTCTGCGTTTCGCGGCGCGTTCTACAGAAGACAATACCGTACATGTTTGGATTGAAGTCCATGATACGACGCATCGCTTCATAGGTGTGCTTAGCGCTCACTACATACAGTTCGTGGCTCACATTGCTCGCAGAAATATTGCGCTTACCCGCGGAGATTTCCTTGGGGTTGTTTAAGTACTTGTTAGTGAGCTTTTTCATGCCCTCAGGCATGGTGGCACTATAACAAAATGTCTGTTTGTATTCAGGAGTATTGGCAAGAATAGCGTCCAATTCATCTTGGAAGCCCATGCTCAACATCTCATCTGCCTCATCCAATACCAAGAACTGAACATCTTCGATACGAAGTTTCTTACGCTCGATCAAATCAAGGGTACGTCCTGGCGTACCTACCACGATTTGTGGACGTTGTTGTAGTTCTTTAATCTGCTTGGTAATAGGAGCACCACCATAAACGGCAGTAACTTTTACCGGCATGAACTTCGAATAGGCCTCGATATCTTTTGCAATCTGTAGACACAATTCACGTGTCGGTGCCAAAATAATGGCTTGTACGTGCTGTACATCGGCCTCTAGCTGGTGAAGGATAGGCAACGAGAATGCTGCTGTCTTACCAGTTCCAGTTTGTGCAAATGCGATTAAATCCGAGGTGTTTTCGAGCAAATGTTCAATGCTCATCTTTTGGATTGGGGTGGGTTCAACAAACCCGAGTGCTTCCACACCCTGTACAATTTGAGGGTGAAGACCGCTGTCTTTAAAGGTTTCCATAATGTCGGGACTTAGCCCTGGTTTAATTACCCAGTTCCGCTGGGTGCGCCAATTGGACGTCAGCGCTTCCCAGTTAAAAGTTCCCTACCAATGGAAAGATGGACGCCCCCTAAATTTTAGCGGCGAAGGTAGTGAGAATAAATGGGATAGAATTATTTTTCTGCGATAGCACGTATGACCCATGCGGTCCCTTGGTGGTAGGGGCCTTCGTTGAGCTGTACACATTCCTCCCAAACCTTAATGTTTTGAAAACCTGAGAGTAGGGACTTGATCTTTGCTTCTGTGAAGAGCATGCTAAGGTCTTGTGGTCCGCCACTGCCAAGGCCCAAATTCTTCTCAGAGAAGCCTTCGAGTAAGACGGTGCCTCCCTGTTTTAATTGGCCAAAGATGTGCGAATACATAGGTGCCAAAACAATTTCAGGGGTGTGAAAATAACAGAAACCCACAGCGTCTAAGGGTTCGGGGCACGTATAATGCATGGCGTTCCCCACGTGGTAATGGATCTCCACATTGTGATTTTCGGCGAGCTGCAGGGCCTTCTTTTTACCCTCTTCACTCTGATCTGCTGCCCAGACTTTCCAGCATTTGGTTGCGGCATACACGGCGTTGCGTCCTTCTCCCTCTGCAGGGAAGTAAATCTTGCCTGGGGTTAGCTCTTGTATGCTTTGGGCGATGAATTCATTCGGCAGCGTACCGTAGGCGTAAGATTCATCGCGATATCGGCCGTTCCAAAAATCTTGTGGGTTCATAGGTTCTCGTTAGTAACTTTGCGAAGTTAAGTCTAGACGATGCTTGTCCTTGGATGAGGCAGAATAAACTTTTTTTAAAATTTGATTTCACAGGGATTGTTAAATAGAAACTCTATTCTATATTTGCACCCCCGAAGACGAACGGGTAAATTATATTGTTATGAAACGCACATTCCAGCCCAGCAATAGAAAACGCAAGAACAAGCACGGATTCCGCTCAAGAATGGAGTCGGTAGATGGCCGCAAGGTCTTGGCTTCTCGTCGCGCAAAAGGTCGCAAAAGCTTGACCGTTAGTGATAAAGGAAACTACAAAGGGTAATGTTCAAAACCTTTTGATAAGATATAGGTGTTGCCGAAAGCAACACCTTTTTTTTGGCCTAATCCGCACCTAACTTTGTACAAATCTTAAAAGCACATGCCGAAAGACAACTCCATCAAACACGTCCTCATCATCGGATCTGGTCCTATCGTTATTGGTCAAGCCTGTGAATTTGACTATTCTGGATCCCAAGCATCACGAAGCCTTCGAGAAGAAGGAATCACCGTAACACTCATCAATTCTAATCCAGCCACCATCATGACAGATGAGGTTATCGCTGATAACATCTATCTGAAAGCACTGACCGTGGAAAATATTGAGGAAATCCTCAAAATACATCCGGACATTGATGTAGTACTGCCTACAATGGGTGGTCAGACGGCGTTGAACTTGTGTATCGATGCTGATAAGCAAGGAATTTGGGAAGAGCATAATGTGCGCATTATTGGGGTAGATATTGATGCAATTAATATTACTGAGGACCGTGATGAGTTCCGCAAATTGATGGAGCAAATCGACATTCCCATGGCCCCTTCACGCATTGCAAAATCATTCTTGCGAGGTAAGGAAACTGCCCAGGAGTTCGGTTTTCCATTGTGTGTTCGTGCTTCTTTTACTCTAGGTGGAGCTGGAGCAACTTTTGTACATACGCCTGAGGAGTTTGATGAAGCATTGAGTCGTGGATTAGAAATTAGCCCTATTCACGAGGTAATGATCGATAAGGCCTTGCTAGGCTGGAAGGAATACGAGCTTGAGTTGCTTCGCGACAAGAACGATAACATCATCATCATTTGTTCTATTGAGAACATGGATCCTATGGGTATCCATACGGGAGACTCTATAACCGTTGCACCGGCGATGACCTTGAGCGATACCACGTACCAAAAGATGCGTGATATGGCGATCAAGATGATGCGAAGCATTGGAACCTTTGCCGGAGGGTGTAACGTTCAGTTTGCGGTAAGCCCGGATGAGAAAGAAGATATCGTCGCGATTGAGATTAACCCTCGTGTGAGCCGTTCTTCAGCTTTGGCTTCCAAAGCAACGGGTTATCCCATTGCGAAGGTGGCTGCGAAGATGGCTATTGGGTATACTCTTGATGAACTCAACAACCAAATTACGAAGACGACTACCGCTTATTTCGAGCCAACCTTGGATTACGTTATCGTGAAAATTCCGCGTTGGAATTTTGAGAAGTTTGAAGGCGCAGATACCCGTTTAGGGATTCAGATGAAGGCTGTAGGAGAGGTGATGGGTATTGGTCGCAGTTTCCAAGAAGCTCTGCATAAAGCTGCCCAAAGTCTGGAAATCAAGCGCAATGGACTGGGTGCGGATGGTAAAGGATTGACGGATCACGATATGATCCTACACAAATTAGAATACGCTTCTTCGGATCGTTTATTTGTCATTTACGACGCGATCCAGATGGGCATTCCACTTCGTACCATATACGACATCACCAAAATAGATATGTGGTTCCTCAAGCAGATTGAGGACTTGGCCCGTGTTCAGGGTGAAATCGAAAAACACACATTGGAATCCTTGCCTAAGGATTTGATCCTTGAGGCTAAGATGAAAGGCTTTGCGGATCGCCAAATTGCACACATGATTCATGCCTTGGAAAGTGAAGTACACAGTAAGCGTACGGATTTAGGCATCAACCGTGTATGGAAGTTGGTGGATACTTGTGCGGCGGAATTCCCGGCACAGACGCCATATTACTACTCGACCTTTGAAAATTCTTTTGTTACCGCAGACGGTGTAGAAGTTATTGAGAATGAAAGTGTGGTCACTGACCGCGAGAAAATCGTCGTTCTTGGTTCGGGTCCTAACCGTATTGGTCAAGGGATTGAATTTGATTACAGCTGTGTTCATGGGGTATTGAGCGCTCGTGAAGAAGGTTACGAGACGATCATGATTAACTGTAACCCAGAAACGGTAAGTACAGATTTTGATACTGCAGATAAGTTGTACTTCGAGCCTGTATTTTGGGAGCACATCTATGATATCATCTTGCATGAAAAGCCAAAAGGTGTCATTGTGCAACTTGGTGGTCAAACGGCATTGAAATTAGCTGAAAAGTTAAGTCGATACGGTATCGAAATCATTGGTACGTCTTTCGATGCTTTAGATTTGGCAGAAGATCGCGGTAGATTCTCCACCCTTTTAAAAGATATCAATATTCCTTATCCGAAGTTCGACGTAGCAACAAATGCAGATGAGGCGTTGGATATTGCTGAAAACCTTGGGTTCCCAATTCTTGTACGTCCTTCCTACGTTTTGGGTGGACAAGGAATGAAAATCGTCATCAATAAAGCTGAACTAGAGCGACACGTGGTGAACCTCTTCAAAGAGTTTGAGGGGAACCGAGTATTGCTAGATCATTACTTAGATGGGGCCATCGAAGCAGAGGCGGATGCTATTTGTGACGGTGAGAATGCCTACATCATCGGAATCATGGAGCATATCGAGCCTTGTGGTATTCACTCGGGAGATAGCTCAGCAGTATTGCCGCCGTTCAACCTAGGTCCTTTGGTCATGCAGCAGATTGAGGAGCATACGGTGAATATTGCCAAGGCGCTTCAGACGAAAGGATTGATCAACATTCAGTTCGCCATCAAAGATGATATCGTGTACATCATCGAAGCCAACCCACGTGCTTCTCGTACCGTGCCGTTCATCTGTAAGGCGTACGGTGAGCCGTATGTGAATTACGCTACTAAGGTGATGTTGGGTACGAAGAAAGTCACTGATTTTACTTTCAATCCTGAATTAGAAGGATATGCGGTGAAGATCCCTGTCTTTAGCTTCAGTAAATTCCCTAACGTGAACAAGGCCCTGGGCCCTGAAATGAAATCAACAGGTGAAGCCATTCACTTCATCAAAGACCTGAAGGACCCAACCTTCAGAAAATTATACAGCGAGCGTAGCCTCTACTTGAGCCGCTAAGGAAACAGTTCGTAAACGGAGATCCCGGCGCCCATGGCGCCGGGATTCTTTTTTATCTTGACAAAAATTTTTGCCTCCATGCTTCGTTTTATAGCCCTAACGGTACTTGCCTACTTTATCTTCAAATGGCTCGATAGATTTTTCGGGGGAGGGAGACCTTCCGGTCCTGCAAAGTCTTCGTCTAAAAAGAAGGGCAGTACGTTCTCTAAGAATGTGGGCGAGTATGTGGATTACGAAGAAGTCAAAGACGACGAGAAGTGAAAAAAATAGGCATCATCACCTACTATTGGCCACCTGCGGGAGGTCCCGGTGTGCAACGCTGGCTGAAGCTGAGTAAATACTTGGCCAAGGATGGGGTGGAGCTGCATGTAGTGACGGTCGATGCCGACAAGGCTACCTATCCGCTTCGCGATGAAGGACTGTTGAATGAGGTGCATCCCAACATCACGGTTCACCGGACCGGTACGTCAGAAAAGTTTGGCGCCTACAAGAAGGTGACGGGCAAGAAATCCGTGCCTTTCAGCGGCTTTTCTGGGGAAGAAGCGAACGTGAGCCTATTGCAAAAAGTGGCCAGATTTGTTCGAGGAAATTTCTTTGTTCCGGATGCCCGAAAAGGTTGGAACGCACATGCCTATGCGGCAGCTGCGAAGATTGTTCAAGCACATGGCGTGCAGCACTGGATTACCACTTCTCCTCCTCATAGTACCCAATTAATTGGACTCAAACTTCAAAAGAATTTGGGCGTACAGTGGATCGCGGATTTCAGGGATCCGTGGACAGATATCTACTATTACCGCAAGTTTTATCCTACTGCACTGACACGCTGGTATGAGAAGGGGTTGGAGCGTCGCGTGTTTTCGAGCTGTGATGCTCTGATTAGCGTGAGCCCCAGCTGGAGTGAGTTGTATGAGAAAAAGGGCGGGCTGCCGAAGGGCAGCGTGCATACTTTGACCAACGGTTTTGATCCCGAGGATTTCGCATCATTGAAGGCACAGCGTCCCGATGTCTTCACCTTACTCTATGCCGGAACCTTGGCGGGGCAATACCCTGTATCAGAATTGGTCGAAGCGCTGAATACCTTGGGCTTTCCCATGCACATCAAAGTGGTGGGGTCGTGGGACGGTAAAAGCGCAGAAGATTTGGCCCAAGCAGGCGATCACATCCAGGTGACCTTTGAGGAATATGTTCCTAAAGCGGCCTTGAATCAGAAATTGCTCGATTGTCACATGATGCTGTTCTTGTTGCCAAACGTGGCCAGTGCCACCGGCCACATTCCAGGGAAGCTCTTCGATTATTTGGGCGCGGGTAATCCTATTTTGGGATTAGGTCCGACCGCAGGGGATGCCGCCTCCATCATTCATGAAGCAGGGGCGGGGCAATGTTTCGATTATGCAGATAAGGCAGCCATTGCCCAATACGTTCAGCAACAGTACGACCAAGGGGCCCCAAGAACTGATGCTTCACGCATTTCGGATTATGCTCGCGACGCACAGGCCAAGCGCCTGCTTACAGAGATATTGAAATAAAAAAAGCCGCCCTCGGGGCGGCTTTTTTTATGCTTCCTTGCGCTGTTTCCAGCCCATCCATCCCAATAGAAGTAGGAGTATGCCGGAACCTGCGAAGTTGATCTTGCGTCCCACGTAGTAGGACTTGGGTGCGAATTCAAACGTAATGGTATGCTTACCTGCCGGCACTTGAAGGCCGCGCAATAAGTAGTTCACGCGGAGGTGGTCCACTGCCTCGCCGTCTATGTAGGCTTGCCAATCGTTGCCCGAACCTTCGTAGTAGATTTCTGAGAAGACAACAAGGGCATCATTGCCTTCGAAGCTGTACTCCAAGAATTTCGGATCGTAGGTGGTGAGCTTGAGTTTGGCTGGCCCAAAGCTGGTTTTACCGCCCAATTCCGAAGCGTATTGCTGGGGTACGATAGCAGTTTGTGTAGGATCGAAGTTGGATAGTGCGGCCATTTCCTCATCCGCGGTGGCGGCATATTGCACATTACTTACGGCCCAAGCATTGCCGCATGCCTGGAAGTTGCGCTGTGCTTGTGGCTGCCCATTCTGTCCTTGTGTGATGACCCATTTAGCATTGAGCATATTGAAACAGGCCATGTTTTGTTTGTTGAGCTGGTTGTCAATCAGGTCCTGGTAGCGTTGCAACTTCGCACCGTGGTACCCGCCAATACTTCTGTGGTGGTAGGAGGTGTAGCTATCATTGGTCAATCCTGCCGTCGCATTCCAAACGCGGAAGTGTGGATCGGTATCCTGGAGGATTTGTTGATTCGCTGCGTTCGGCGCGTATTGTGCCTCCCATTGGCGTTTTGAGAGGAAGTCATCAGTTTCTAATTGGTCCCTGTTAAATGACCATAGATCTACTAAGGCAACGAGGCTAATAATGGTAAATGTGGCCAATTGTTTTAGCTTCTCAATATGCCATAGGTATAGCGCAACACCCACAGCAAGTCCCATCATTAGAGAGCGGGTGGCAGAGGAAGTGATCAAGCCGCGACGGTCGCCTACGAGCTGGTCAATAGGGAAGCCTTGTTGTGCGAACTGTGCATCACGGGCCGTTTCGAGATCCATAGAATAGGGGGCGATGAACCCGAAGATAAAGAGGAAGCCGGCGAACAACGCGGCACCTTTCCACAAGGCATTAAAGCGGGCTTTTTTCTCCATGCCGAGCCAGTGCTGCAATCCTATTAGGCCGTAAAATGGCACGAGGAAGAACAACACCACCATCGCCATTGAAGGCACGCGGAACTTATTGTACAGCGGCAGGTAGTCGAACAACAGGCTGTTGAACCACTCGAGGTTGGAACCCCAACCCATAAAGGAAAAGACAACGATGCTAGCAATGACCCATTGGCGAATGGTGCCGCCCACGGTAAAGAAGGCCAAACAGAAGAGGAAGAAGATGCTGGCTCCAACGTAATAGGCGCCATTGCCCATGCTCTCTCCCGTCCATTTCATAAAGGCTCCGCCCATATATTGACTGGCTTGTGCTTCCGCTTGACTAGGGGACATGCCCTGCTGTCTGAAGGCACGAAGGAGTTGTTCGTAGGTTTCGGTACCCTTGGCATTGTAGTTCACCTTCATCCCGCCGCCTGCAGCGTCAGGAATAACGAGGGCTACAGTTTCATAGAGGCCGGCGGACCAGCTCATGGCATATTCAAAGGATAAACCGCCTTCGCCCTGGTTTTGATTTTTCTGTGTCAATTTGCTCTTGCCACCTCGCATACTTTCTTCAGTATAGACCTTGGTAGACCATATGTTTGCGATGTTCGGACCGATGGCAAGAACACCTGCCAAAAGCAATAAAGCAGTGTACTTCCCGAACTCAGGCAGCGCTTTCTCCTTGGCGTATTTGATCAAATAGGTAAGCCAAATGACACCCATGAACAGGGCTGCGTAATACGTGATTTGGAAGTGGTTTCGGTGAATGCTCAATCCTGCGAAAAGTGACATCAGGATAAAAGCACGCCAATTCTTTTTCTCGAGAATCAACAATAGCGCCAGGATCATCAATGGAATGAAGGCCGCGGTGTTGACCTTGGCATTGTGCCCGGCGGCGTAGCCGATGATAAAGAATCCGCTGTAGCCATAGGCAAATCCGCCAATGGCACTGAGCCAGTGGTGTACGCCCATGCCTCGCAAGCCGATAAAGGCAGCAATCATCAAGTAGAAAATGATGTAGGTAGAGGAGGTGCGGCCCCCGATGGTACGTACGGCCGCCGAGATGTATTCAAAGAGGTTTCCGCCGTATTCGGTGGAGATTTGCGTGGTAGGCATGCCGCTAAACATGGCATTTGTCCAAAGTGCCTCTTCGCCCGTTTGGTCTCTGTAATCGCGCGTTTCCTTGCTCTTGGCGTACCCAAGTTTGATATCGTCTTGATCGAGGATATCGCCATCGAGGTAGGCCGGGCTCAAAAAGGCTACGTTGATGCCGAGTAAAATGATCATCGGCGCAATCCAAGTCGTTAAGAACGGGGTGTATTTCTTTAGGGACATAGTCTGTATTTGTATCCATGCAAACTAGCAAAAGTTGTGGAATAATCGAGCCTAAATCATTGATAAACGGCAACTAGATGTGTATTTTTGACCTTCAACTGATTATCATTTTATGGATAGCGAAAAAGCCAATGTCATTGGTAAACAGCAGATTCTAGACGTCCTGGTAGAAGGATGTGACGAACGAGTGCATCAAATCCCTGAGACGGGACTCAACAAATACCACCTTAATCCGGTCGAATACGAAACATTGTTTCAGCGCGGTTCGTGTACAGCGAATGTGTTGACACGCCGCTCTTTCAGCGTATCGAAGGCGTTTTTGGGCAAGTACGAGGATTTGAATTACGAGAACTTGTTGGAGAACCAAGCGAACCGTCTGCGCAATTTGGTGCAAGATGAGTTCAAGGATCCATTTGATGTGTACTTCGGGCCGTCGGGATCGGATTTGGTGTACTACCCATTGATGTTCCAGATGATGTTGAATCCTGGGAAGCGCTTGCTGAATATTGTGAGCTGCCCAGAGGAATTGGGCTCTGGAAGTAAGTTTGCTTCTGAGACCAAGTTCTACGCGAACTACAACCAGTTTGGAGAAACCATTGAAAAGGGCGCCCTCGTCGATCCGGAAAACGTTAGCGAGGTCGTTTATCTAGATGCCCGCGATGAAGAAGGAAATATCCTGGACCGCACGGCAGCAATCAATAAAATTATTGCTGAGAATCAGGATGCTGCCATTGTGGGTAGCTTGGTGTTCGGCTCGAAGTCTGGGATAAAGGATGATTTGAACGTCATCGATACCGACAGCGATACCATGTGGGTGGTGGATTTGTGCCAATTCCGCGTGGACCACAAGCTCATCCACGAGCTGTTGGCCAAAGGGGTAATGGTCATGTTGACCGGCTCAAAATTCTTCCAAGCCCCGCCATTCTGTGCGGCAATGCTCGTACCTAGAAAGTGGAGCGAAAAGTTGAAGCACATGGACGCTTCTATCATCCAGCCTTACGGTAAATTGTTCAGCGCCTACGATGTGCCATGGTTCATGGAAAACATGCGCGCCAACCTGCCTGCTACAGAAAATAAGGCCTTGCGTTTGCGTTGGGAGATTGCCCTAGACGAAATGGAAGCCTACAGTTATTGGTCGACGCGCCAGACGGACAACATCATTACCCGTTGGGCCATGGGCGTCATGAGCAGATTGGAGACCTCGCCGTATTTCAAATTGATGCCTGACCAATTAAAAACCAACATGTCCATCATTTCCTTCCAAGTGTGGGTAGGGGGACGTGCCCTGGACAATGACGAATTGAAAAAGATGTTCGCCGCCATCACTACGGATAGACACGAAGGGTTTAAAGGCGGCTACGACCGCGTATTCTTCGGCCAGCCGGTACAATACGGGAACAAGAGTTTTATCCGCCTAGCAGTAGGCGCCTTTAGTGTGCGAGCGTTCTTGGAAAAAGATGCCGTAGATTTAGAAGACGATTATAGATTGATTGAAATCATCGAGTCGTACGCTGAAAAAATGTTTGGGTGATTCAAACCGGAGAAATAGCACGCATTATGGTGGACATGCTCCCAAAATTGGGAGCAGAAGATACCGCCATTATAGGTGTGAACCTCCCGGTGTTAACCGCTAGACTGCACCATTTACAAGATGCTTTCCCGAAAGGGGTTCAGCACAGCATTGCCATCAAGACCAATCCCCACCCCAAGATGCTTGAATTTCTTGTGTCTCAGGGCTTTGGCTTGGAAGCGGCCTCCATTGAAGAGGTGCGCATGGCATTAGCGGCGGGTTGTTCGCCGGCCCATCTCGTCTTCGATTCTCCTGTAAAAACACGTCACGAAATACGTGAGATTTCATCCCTGCAGGGGATGTTGGTGAATGTGAATTCGTTGGAGGAATTGGACCGATTTGATGCTGATTTTCAAGGAATATTAGGCATTCGCATCAATCCGCAGGTGCATACAGGCGCACCGGAATTGTTCGATGTGAGCAAAAATGAGAGCAAGTTTGGGGTGCCCGTGGATATGAAAGAGCGCATCGTAGATGCTGCCCTGCGTTATCCCGTTCAGGCCTTGCACATGCACAGTGGGTCCCAAATGAAGGATCTCAACATACAGCGCGGTGCCTTGAAAGAGCTCAAGCGCATTGCGGATGCCATCAATGCCGTGGCGCCAGGCAAAATCAAGGTCCTCGATATTGGAGGCGGTCTGCCGACGGAATCTCTAGGGCCTCAAACCCAGATGGAAGCCTACGGCCAAATTGTTGCTGAGGTATTTCGCGATTCGGACTACCTACTCGTGACTGAATTTGGTCAGTGGGTGCAGTCTGAGGCGGGTTTTGCGCTAAGTGCCATCGAATATGTCCTTGCGCCCAATAAGCTCTTTATTCACCTTGGGGCCGATTTCTTCATGCGCGACGCCTACACCAAAGCACGTTCCTTCCCGATGACCGTTTGGAATGGCGATGCCACACAAGTACAGGGTATGGACAAGGCCTATGATATTGCCGGACCGTTGTGCTTTGCAGGAGATTATTTGGCCCATGGCATTCAACTCCCAGCCATGCTGCAAGAAGGTCAGTACCTGTTTATTGATCATACCGGCGCTAATACCTATGCGCTTTGGTCGCGTCATTGCTCGCGAACACTGCCGGCAACGTGGGCTTGGGACGGAAATTCTATGGTAAAATGGAGCAATAGGTCAACTATTGGTTTTTAATCTTATTTTTGGAACACAAGCATTTATGATGAAGTACCGCTTTTTACTCCTACTTACGGCATTTGCACCGGCATTGTTCGGTCAGCAGATCATGACCGTTTCGGTAGATCAAGATAATTTTATTGTGTGTCCAGACGAGATAGTCGAGGTTAGTGCGGCAAGATCTTCTATCACCAACAATTCCCTGCTATTCGATGGAAGTACCCAATCATTTGAAATCCCGAATAACGCTGCATTCAATATTGGTACAACTGATTTTTCGGTTGAAATGTGGGTTTGGACACAGCAAACGAGCGGTGTACAATATTTAGCTGTCTATCGAGATGCATCAGCTGTTGGTTGGGTGATTTTTGTAGATGCTAATGGTCGAGTTGCTTTTGGTGCGAAAGATAATAGTGGAGGCGCAACGCGCTATTTATATAGTGGAAGTTTTGCGAATCCGGTTTCTATAAATGACGGACAGTGGCATCATGTTGCCGTAACATGGGGTAGAGGACCAAATGAGGTAATAATGTATATCGATGGTACTGAAGTCAGCAGAAATACCAACGGCACTCAACCAGGTCAGCAGCCCTTTCCGGGAGGTGATATTTCACACTCAAGTGCAATCACTCTAGGCTATGGCGTGTCACCATCCGGAGGAGGTCCAGTGTATTTTGATGGAGAAATAGATGAATTTAGAATTTGGAATGGAGCGCGTTCTGTTGCGGACATTCAAAATCTAATGAGTACTCATTTAAATCCAGCATCATTCTCAAGCTTAGCAGTGAACTTTGATTTCAATGAAACTAACAGTTCGGACGGTTGGAAAGATTGCGCTAGTGGAATAGTATCGCCAACAGGTGTTTCTATACCAGCCGTAAATACTGCAGGTGGCCCATCAATGACGTTCAATTTTGCCTATAATTGGACCAATACCTCGGGAAATACACAGAGTGGCTCGAATTACCAAAAATCGTTCAAGTCTGACGATACGGTAATAGTAGAAATAGGGTATTGTAAATATTTGTGCAGTGATACTGTAATTATTCAAATCGCAGATTGTGATACGGTTAGAGATCCACGAGATGTAGCTGCCGTTTTTATGCCCACTGCATTCACTCCGAATGGTGACACCAAAAATGACTATTACACCGTTAAAGCCAATGCAATTAGTTATTTTGAATTACAGATTTATAATCGTGATGGTAATATCCTATTCCACAGCAAAGACATTCAAACTAGTTGGGATGGAACATTTGAAGGTAAACTATGTATGGAAGGAGTCTATACTGCCCAAGTATTGTTTAGAGACATAGACGGAGAAGAATTTATTCGCTAT